>R14__coassemble_713_pt1 | contig 20644 bp, 17 predicted proteins | sample R14__metabat2_high_PE_005 | metagenome-assembled genome bin R14 | reverse complement strand
GTTAAGAGTGTTAAGGTTTAAGGTTTACTGAGTACAGTAAACGGGGTACACATCAAGTAAAAGCAGATATGAGGTTTTCAATTTCTCCACAAAAAATAAGGGGATTTCGCAATATACATTTGAATAAATAAAAAAACAGAAAAAATCCCTGTGCCGCGACTTGTGAGACGAGCAAAAGCTCGCCGAGTCGGAACAAACGGGATTTATTTCTATATTTATTCATAAGTGATGTACAATGCGAAAGACCCTTTTTTCAGCATTAAGATTAAGTTTTTTCTGTATACAAAATCAATACACACCTATCTGTCGTATGTTTTAGTAAGATCTCGGATTCTTTCAATGAGTTCCGGCGTGAAAGCATCTTCTTTCATCCGCCACTTCCAGTTATTGCCCAAAGTCGAAGGTTCGTTAATTCTGGCTTCATTCCCCAATCCCAGATAATCTTGCATCGGAATAATAACAGTATCGGACACTGTAGACATTGTCATCCTAATAAAGTCCCAGCGTGTCTGATCATCATCTGCACCCTGGTCACCCATATATTTTTGCAAAAAATCTTTGCGAATCTGACTCTGATTATTCCACCATCCGGCAAAAGTCTCATTATCATGGGTGCCCGTATAGGCGATTGAGTTTTGTGTATAGTAATGCGGAAGATACTCATACTCCGGTTCATATCCGAATCCAAACTCCACAACCTTCATTCCAGGCAAACCTACATTTTTTACCAAATCACGAACAGAATCTGTCACGAAGCCTAAATCCTCGGCGATGATATTCATCTCCCCAAAGTGCGCTTTCAATGCATCGAAGAGATCGATTCCCGGACCCTTCTCCCAGTGTCCGAACTCAGCTGTCGGATCACCATATGGAATATTGTAGTATTCGTCAAATCCCCGGAAATGATCCACACGTACAATGTCATAAAGATAGAAGCAATGTGACATACGGCGAATCCACCATTGGTAACCTGTATTTTTATGGTAGGACCAATCATACAGCGGATTGCCCCAAAGCTGTCCGGTCACTGCAAAAGCATCCGGAGGACAGCCGGCTACACCTGTCGGTTTTCCGTCTTCATCGAACTGAAACATTTCCGGATTTGCCCAGGTGTCTGCACTGTCCATAGCTACATAGATCGGCACATCGCCAATAATTCGAATGCCCTTATCATTAGCATAAACCTTTAATTCATGCCACTGTTTCCAGAATTCGAATTGCAGAAATCTGATAAAATCCATCTCTGCCGCCAATTCTTCTTTCATATTTTCTAATGCCCTTGCTTCGCGATTTCGAAGATCCTCAGGCCACTCCTGCCAGCTCAATCCCTGTAATTTTTCTTTAATAGCAGCATACAGACAAAAGTTTTCCAGCCAGTCATTATTTTCTGCTAAAAAACGCAGGTATAAAGCATCTTCATTTTCCTTTCGCTCTGCAAAGCGCTGAAAGGCTTTTTCCAAAACAATATAACGTGTATGATATACTCGTTCATAGTTCACAGAATTCGGATCATCTCCGCAATCCGCAGCCTGACATTCTTCCTCTGTCAGAAGACTTTCCTCCATTAAGGTATCCAAAGAAATAAAATATGGATTTCCTGCAAAAGTTGATACAGACTGATAAGGTGAATCACCATATCCTGTCGGTCCCAATGGCAAAATCTGCCAGTTCTTCTGACCTGCAGCCTTCAGTCGATCTACAAACTCATATGCTTCTTTTGAAAAACCGCCGATTCCATACTTTGTAGGTAAGGAAGAAATCGGCAGCAAAATACCACTTGTTCTCATTTTCTTTCTCCTTTATTATTTACATAATTCTGCTGATTTATAAATTACTTCTCTTTTTGATTATGGCAAACTCACAAACGCTTCGCTTTTTGCTCGTTAAAAGATCGGCTGCTTTGCAGACTGCATGGTACTGGGCTTGTACCAAGCACCGTGCTAAAGCTAGACCCACCACTCAAAGATGGAGGCTTAATTTTATCTTTTATATACTATTATGGTTACTTTGCATTTCTTTACATGAAAAAAAGCTATCGTAATATTTCATACGATAGCTTTTTCCAATAAAGAAAAAGAAAACAACATTCGAATAAATTACTGTTTGCTTTCTATCCTCCTTTAAATTTCATTCACAATAGAAAGTTGATTTCTTTTTCAGAGCTTGTATAAACTATCTACGCTTTAGTAAACAAATGCGCCGCCCAGTGTATAGTATTTAAACATGATGCGATCATATTCTCCGGAAGTGTAAAATTTAATTGTATTCTTGATAGAATTCATTAATGCATACATATCTCATGTCTCCTTGTTTAATTCATTTCAAACGATTTGTTTTTAGGTATATTCATACTTTTTCTATATCGTCTTTTAATTAACAGATTACTTTTTTACTTATGCTTCTGCACATTCATTAAAATACTCTTCCATCACACGATCATACTCTCCGGATCTATAGTAATTAACCAGTTCTTTTAACTCTCTGAAAATGTTTTTCATTCTTTATTCCTCCTCTATATGATCACTTGATCTGTGATTGCTAAGTGCTCTTGCTTTTGATGCTTATACTATATCTTTATTATCTAAACCTATCATGTGAAACTCCTTAAGTTAACCTAAAGAAAGCTTTCGTAAACCTTAACGAAAAAAGCGATGGAATGTTTCACGTGAAACATTCCATCGCTTTTTTATTTTTTAAGCATGAAAATATTTTTTTACAAACCATAGAGGTTTTTTAATAACCTCCTGACACCGAAAGTATGCTTAAGCAAAAAGTTTACAAAGGCTTTTTCGATGGCATACCTGCTTTTCTCGGATACTGCTTTGGTGTTTTGGATTTTTTTTCAATGAAGATTAAAGTTCGATCCATCTTTTCTTCTTTTAAAGTCAGGCTGAAAGATGTGACACCACCCACCTTTGCGCCAAGCGTTTTCAGTGCTCTGGATGCATTTTTTACCTCTTCATTGGCATCTCCTGACTTATAAGATACAAAAATACCACCTTCACGAACATAGGGAATACAATATTCCGATAAAGTAGAAAGATTAGCAACAGCCCTGGACACAGCGTAATCAAAATGTTCTCTGAGTTCAGGAATCCTTGCGCCGTCTTCCGCGCGGCTGTGAATTGTTTCCACTTTTTCCAGACCAAGCTCATCAATCACAGCATTTAGAAATTTGATTCTCTTATTCAAAGAATCCAACAAGACCACTTTCAAGTCAGGAAAAAGAATTTTCAAAGGAATCCCCGGGAAACCGGCTCCTGTTCCCACGTCAATCAGCGACTGATTTTCTCCGGGGGTAATATATCCGCCCAAAGCAAGGCTATCGACAAAGTGCTTTGTAATGACTTCATCATACTCTGTAATCGCTGTGAGATTCATTTTTTCATTCCACTCCACAAGCATCTCATAATAGCGCAGAAATTGTTTAACCTGAAGATCAGAAAGTTCAATATCAAATTCTTTTAACTGCTGTACAAATGTACCGGTATCATATATATTCATCACGGATTTCTCCCACATTTTCCAAGTTTTAAAAAAATGCTATGCGCTCATTCACAGCCCACATCTGCAATCTGCCAAACACATATTTCACGCAGTAAACCAAAGGAAACTTAGTGAAATAGCGTGCAAAATATCACATTTTATGCGCTTCCATATAAACCAGGAGAACAGACACGTCTGCAGGTGATACACCCTGGATACGGGCTGCCTGACCGATATTAGCAGGCATAAAACGTTTCAGCTTCTGTCTGGCTTCCAGGCGAAGGCTGCTTACATCATCGTAATCAATATCCGCAGGTATTTTTCGCGCCTCTTTTTTTCTGAACTGCTCTACCTGTTTAATCTGACGGCTAATATATCCTTCATACTTAATATTGATATTCACCTGCTCACAAACATCCAGCGGAAGTGCAGGTCTCTGCGGATCAATTTGACCCAGACATTCGTAGGTCAGCTCCGGACGTCGGATCAGTTCCTCTAATGTGGTACCATGTGTCAAAGGCGCTGAATGCTTCTCCTTCAGAAAATCCTGTACCTTCTCATTTGCACCGATACGTACCTTCTTTACACGTGCTATTTCTTCCGCAATCTGTTTTTCTTTCAATAATAATGCCTGGTACTGTTCTTCGGATATCAGTCCTGCATGATATCCGTATTTACGAAGTCTGATATCTGCATTATCCTGTCGAAGCAAAAGACGATATTCTGCCCGGCTGGTCATCATTCGATAAGGCTCCATCATTTCTTTGGTTACCAGATCATCGATCAAAACACCGATATAAGACTCGGAACGATCCAATACAATAGGTTCTTTATCCAAAAGCTTCATGGCCGCATTCATACCGGCTATCAGTCCCTGCGAAGCCGCCTCCTCATAACCGGAGCTTCCGTTAATCTGCCCACCGGCAAAAAGGCCGCTGATTTTTTTGAATTCCAGTGTGGATTTCAACTGCACCGGATTAATCAAATCATATTCAATGGCATAGGCATTACGGACAATGCGCGCATTTTCCAGACCAGGAACAGATCTGTACATTGCATCCTGTACATCCTCCGGCATAGAAGAAGACATACCATCAATATACATTTCATTCGTATATCTTCCTTCCGGCTCAATAAATACCTGATGACTGTTTTTATCCGCAAATTTAACCACCTTATCCTCTATAGAAGGACAATAGCGGGGACCTGTGCCTTTGATCAATCCGGAATATAGAGGCGAACGATCAATATTTGCACGTATAATCTCATGTGTCTTTTCACAGGTATGAGTCAGCCAGCAGGAAACCTGCTCGATCTGCACGTCCTCCGGATTGGTGGAAAAGGAAAAAGGCACTACACGTTCGTCACCAAATTGCTCTTCCATCTTAGAAAAATCAATGGTTCTTTTATCAATACGGGCAGGTGTACCTGTTTTAAATCTTAAAACCTCTATTCCATTTTTGATCAATGAATCTGTCAAATGTGTCGCAGCCTGCAGGCCATTCGGACCGGTCTTGTTGACGACATCTCCGAAAAGACATCTGGAGTTCAGATAAACACCGGTACAAAGTACAACTGCTTTACTGTGATAAATCGCACCTGAAAGCGTTTTGACACCTTTACAAATATTTTCTTCAACGATCAAGTCTGTGACTTCCGCCTGTTTAATGGTAAGGTGCTCCGTATTTTCCATTACAGAACGCATAGATTTACTATATTCACTTTTATCTGCCTGCGCACGCAAAGAATGCACTGCCGGTCCTTTTGATTTATTCAGCATTTTGGACTGAATAAATGTTTTATCTATATTTTTTCCCATTTCGCCGCCAAGCGCATCCAGTTCCCTTACCAAATGACCTTTGGAAGAACCGCCGACATTAGGATTACACGGCATCAAAGCAATGCTGTCTACACTGACCGTAAATACAATTGTCTCTAATCCCAGTCGGGCACATGCCAAAGCCGCCTCACAGCCTGCATGACCGGCGCCTACTACCACGACATCAAAAAATTTTTCCATTACTGACATGATTGATCCTCTATATCATAATTTAAGAAAGCCATAATATCCTTCCCTTCTTTACATGACGAAGGAATATGCTTATTTTTGCTCACCAACTTACAAACATCCGAAGAGTATACCAAGCCGGTGAAAGTCTTCTTTTATTAAAACAGTGTAGTTATCCACAAAATCCATGACTTATGCACATTTTCTTTCTGCAAAACATAGAATCAATGTGTATATAACCCTATTTATACTTCTCTTTTGCGTATTTATGTTAACTTTATTTAAAAAAAGCAACGAGCGGACCTTTTATTTTCCCATACAGAAGGAGGCAAATATCTCATTCACCAGGTCCTCTCCCAGGGTCTGTCCTGTGATCACACCCAGCGCATCACAAGCCGCCATCAGATCAATAGAATAAAAGTCCTCCGGCATACCATCTTCGATACTCTGCTTAACGAACTGCAAACTTTCACCGGCATCACACAATGCTTTTTTGTGACGCATATTTGTGATATAAACTTCATCATTAAAGTTGATTTCACCGTTGAAAAACATATCCTTGATAATTTCTTCCAAAGCATCCATGCCTTCCTGACGCTTCGCGGAAATATACACACAGGGACTTTCCGTTTTTGCAGAAATCTCTTCTTCATCTATAAGGCTTTGCAGATCATTTTTGTTCAAGAGAACAATTGATTTTTTCTCTCGAATCATCTCCATAATCCGGTAATCATTCTCATCCAATGGCACAGAACTATCCACGACATATAATATCAGATCGGCGTCATTGGCATGAGCAATGGCTTTTTCCACGCCAATCTGTTCAATGATATTGTCAGACTGTCTGATGCCTGCTGTATCCATCAGGCAAAGTGTTATTCCATGAATGTTGATCTGATCTTCCAGGACATCACGGGTTGTACCTTCTATGTCTGTAACGATTGCCTTCTCTTCTCCTGCGAGCGCATTTAAAAGAGAAGATTTGCCTGCATTCGGCTTACCGACAATGACCGTTTTTATGCCCTCTGCGATAAATCGACCGGAATCGGCAGAATCAATCAGCTTTTGAATGCGAAGACGCTGTGCTTCGACAATTCCCAGCAAGCTTTCTCCATAGCCTGTGACATCATAATGCTCAGGATCATCCAAAGCCGCCTCAATAAATGCTGTTTCATGAATCAATTTCTGCCGGATATCATGAATCTCTTCCGATACAGATCCCTTCAGCTGTCTCACAGATGACTTGAGAGCAAACTGATTTTTCGCAGAAATAATATCCATCACCGCTTCCGCCTGTGACAAATCCATTCTGCCGTTCAGAAATGCCCTTTTGGTAAATTCTCCTGGTTCTGCCGGACGCACACCGTGACGAATAACCGTATCCAGCACACTTTTGGCTGCCAGTACACCGCCATGACAATCAATCTCAACAGTATCCTCGCCGGTATAGGAATGCGGTCCACGCATAAGCATGACCAATACTTCATCCACAGTTTCTCCATGATCCATGATAAATCCATGATGAATGGTATGGCTTTTCTGCTCTGTCAGCTTCTTTCCGAAACCGTTATCAAAAATCTTTTCCACAGAAGCAAATGCATCCTGACCACTCACACGGATCATGGCAATACCCGAAGGGGACAAGGCTGTAGAAATTGCTGCAATTGTATCCTCATAAAAATTCTGCATGAAATCATCTCCCTTTACCATCGTCTGTTTTTCTCATAATGCAAAACATCTAAAGCCTTCCCGCTCTTACGATGGTTGATTACATTCACTTTTTATATTCAGAAGAAAATTACAAATCCTGAAAGAAATTTGCATATAAACTAAATACGAAAAGTTAATCAATTTTATACTATAGCAGAATCAGCACCAGCGGGCAATCTTTCTTTTATTCCAAAATCACCGCCCTCCGGTAAGCTAAAAAAATATGTACACTTCAACTTTGGTTTCGTATGCCTAATTTTTGCATCCATCCTCATGCCTTAGCATAAAGAAACAGGAATCACTTTCTTTTTAGAAAGTGATTCCTGTCTTTTTTCTTAGTTCTTTTTTACGAAAGCCTCCGTGGGAGATTGGACTCACCACTAATATTTTAGGATACAGTTAATGCCTTTTAAAAATGCATTAACCTCTTTTCGGTGCAATAACTACGTGACGGTAAGGCTCGCTTCCCTCGCTGTATGTTTCTACGAAATGATTTCCCTGCAGAGCAGAATGGATAATTCTTCTCTCGTATGGATTCATTGGCTCCATAGAAACAGGTCTTCTGGTTTTCTTTACCTTACGTGCAATGTTATTTGCCAGATTTTCCAATGTAGCTTTTCTACGTCTTCTGTAATCCTCTGTATCGAGTTTTACACGGACATAATCTTCTACATCTCTGTTGACTACCAGGCTTACCAGGTACTGCAGTGAGTCAAGTGTCTGACCACGCTTACCGATCAGGATACCCATATCCTCGCCTTCAAATTCGATATCAAGGCTGCCTGTCTCACTATTATAATTCATAGTGATATTGACATTCATGTTCATTGCTTTGAAAACGCTGTCGAGGAATTTGGAAGCAGATGCTTTCATTGTAACGATTTCCTCTGCGGATCTCTCCAGCACGATTTCTCTGGCTTCCTTCTCTTCATGCTTTGGCTGGGCAGCATTTTCTTTATAATCTTTTCGACGATTATCTTTTTTTGCTGCTTTGTAAGGCTTTTCAGCTCTGGCCGGCTTTTCAAACTTCGCCGGTCTGTCAGCTTTCTTTTCAAAAGACTGTTTTTTCTCAGCTGCTTTTTCTTTCTTTTCAGCTTCGATTTTTTCAGCCTTCTGCTCAGCCTCTACTTCTTTTACAAGGGCAATGTCAACCGGCTCAAGTTCAATCTTCTCAAGCTTTTCTTCCATTGTCTCTTCTTTCTTACGAACCTTGATGACAGCCGGTTTGCTGCCGAATCCCAGAAATCCGGTGCTTCCCTCGCTGACAATCTCGATATCAAGCTGATCGCTGGAAATACCCATCTCGATACAAGCTTTTGTGATGGCTTCATTGACTGTCTTCGCAGAAACCTCTGTATATTCATATCCCATTTCAGATACCTCTATTACTTCTTCTTATTCTTATCATTAAAATTCTTTACCATGTTCGCTTTTGCTGTAATACTGTCCGGACGAGCCTTATCAGCATTTTTTGCATAATCTACTTCCTTGGCACTGAGATTAGAATATTTAGGATTTGAAATCTTCTTTACGTTCTGTTTAGCTGCATTGGATACTGTAGAACCGGATGTTACACCGCTTTCTTTCTTTTTCTTTTTTGCAGCCTTTGCCTTTGATTTTTCAATCAGAACCTGCGGATCCATTTTTGCAATACGCTGGTTGATAACTACCTGCTGTACACAACGAACGACCGCACCTGTGATCCAGTAGATACCGATACCTGTAGACAATGTGCAACACATAACTGCAGAAACCAGCGGCATTGTCGTACTCATTGTCTTCATAGAATTGGCAGCTGCACCCTGATTATTCTGCTGTGGCATCAGTTTATAGTTCAGCCACTGTGTAAACCATGCAAGCACCGGAATCAGAACAGCGATGATCATAACCAGAAATTCTTTACTCTGGAATCCATTGACAATGATATCAATCGGGGACTCTGAAATATTCAGACCCAGGAAAGAGTTGATATGCTTTGCCTGGGAAGCCACGTCAGCCATGGCATCCTTCATGGATGAAAACTCAGATACACTCTGAAGCTTTGTCCACTGTGCAGGTTTCAGCATATACAGGAAATCTTTGATGGAATTCACTGTATCATATGTTCTGGAACCGAATACTCTGACAGAATTATCTTTTACAAAGTTTGTAACAATTTCTGTCGCACCATCTACCTTCAGGATAGACTCAGCCAGATCTGTATAGATTTTTCCTACTCTTGTAATATATGCAGGAATACGATAAATAACCTGATACAAGGCGAACAGAAGCGGCATCTGGATCAGCAGCGGAAGGCAGCTGCCCATTGGAGAATAACCATATTTCTCATATATGGCCATAGTCTCTGCCTGCATCATTTCCTGGGCTTTGGAATCTTTTCTGCCCTGGTATTTCTTCTGTACTTCGTTAATCTCCGGCTGAATGATAGCCATCATCTTTGACATTTTCTGCTGCGATATCTGCATAGGTGTCATCAGAATATATACAATAATTGTATAAAAAATGATGGCCAGACCGATATTCGGAATGCCGATAGCCTGGAGGACCTCATAAATACCATTCATGATCCATCCCAGAAGCCATGCGAACTGACCGATGATCGGTGTCGTAGACTTGGTTAATAAAATTTCCAAAATATTTTCCTCCGTATAGGACTTTCTACCTCCGCAGCTTAAGGCACTGGGTCGTAGCCTCCTTTAGAAAAGGGGTTACATCTCAAAATTCTCCAGGCGGCCAGTAAACCTCCCTTCAGGGCACCGTATTTTTCAATTGCTTCTACCGCATATGCTGAGCAGGTAGGAATATAAGGACAATGACAATTTTTCAACGGTGAGAGGTATTTCTGATAAAAACGAATCATTTTAATCATTACATATTTCATTTTTATTCTCCATGATGCCGTGCAGTTTTGAAAGATGATAAATTGCACTCTCAATCTCATGGTAAGTGCAGTCCTTAGCATTTACTCTTGCAATCACGACGACATCCAGACCTTTTATAAATTTTTCCTCGGAAAGACGGTATGCCTCCCTGACCAGTCTGGTCAGATGATGACGCACTACGCTGTTACCAACCTTCTTACTGACAGAAATACCTATTCTGTTTTTCGCAAGGTTATTCTTCTTTACATACATAACGAGATATTTGTTTGCGTAGGATTTTCCGGATTTGTAAACAGCCCGGAAATCACTCGTCTTTTTTAAACTCTCAGAAAACTTCATATAGATCCCTGTTAAACTTTTTCTTTTTTATAAAATTATCTTTTACGCAAAATGAAAGGACCACATTGCTGCGGTCCTGAGAATTAGCGGATTAAGCTGACAATCTTTTTCTACCTTTTGCTCTTCTTGCAGCTAAAACTTTTCTTCCACCCTTTGTGCTCATTCTCTTTCTAAAGCCGTGAACTCTCTTATGAGAAATCTTCTTTGGCTGAAATGTCATTTTCATGGTTTGATTTCCTCCTTAAAACTCATTAATTATTTCTACAGAAAATCCTTCTTCTTCGTTCTTATTCCTTGACCTTCTGTAACCTACTCCGTTATGTACGTAAAATAACATTCTCATTATATTCACAATGCAAAGCCTCGTCAAGCGAAACTTATTTACAAAAAAATCTTTTTTCTTTTGCACATTTTTTTCCACATATAAACGCTTATGTAGAGTTTACGTAAAATTATCAACATTTTGTCGATAACTTGTGGATAACTTTTTCATTTCGTGTGTATATCCACATTTTTGATTTCGAAAAAGCTGTCATTTAAACATGTTCATGATGTCAAATCACAGATCTTCCTTTATAAACATTTACATAATCCATAGAAGTATTTGGTTTCCATAATCTTATTTTTCCTAACCATAATCCACTTATCCACAAACTCTTTTTTCCACATACCCTGCCGAACCCGCAGGCCCTTTTTTCTATTGTATTCTTTTAGAATTTATTATAAGATATAAAAGGATTATTGTGCCATACTAGCGATTTTTAGAAAAGAGTTTCTTATATGAATATAGTTGAACAAAATTGGAATCAGATTCTTCAGCATGTAAAGATTGAACATGAATTATCAGAAGTTTCCTTCCGCACATGGCTGGAACCGCTTACTGTAGAAAAACTGGAGAATAATACATTATTGATCCGGAGTCCTCACCCGGATTCTGCCACCAACTACGTAAAAAAGAAATATGAACTTCCTTTAAAGGTAGCGATTGCAGAAGTCACCGGCCTGGACGTACAGATTAAATTTGCATTACAGGACGAAAAAATAGAAGAAAAACAGGAAGCTGCACAGGAAGACAACACTTCCCAGTTGGCAAGTGTTGCAGGATTAAATCCTCGCTATACCTTCGATACTTTTGTCGTCGGCAGCAATAATAAATTTGCGCATGCAGCTTCTCTGGCCGTAGCAGAATCTCCGGGCGAAATTTATAATCCTCTGTTTTTATACGGTGGTGTAGGACTTGGCAAAACACATTTGATGAATTCCATCGCTCATTTTATCCTGGAAAAAAATCCTTCGAAACGGATTCTTTATGTAACCAGCGAAGAATTTACCAATGAAGTCATCGAGGCCATCCGAAACGGTAATAATTCCGCCTTGTCTAAATTCAGAGAAAAATACCGGAATATCGATGTACTCCTGGTCGATGATGTGCAGTTCATCATTGGCAAGGAATCTACACAGGAAGAATTTTTCCATACATTTAATGCGCTTCATTCTGCCAGAAAACAGATCATTCTTTCCTCTGACCGTCCGCCGAAGGATATGGATATCCTGGAAGAACGTATCAAATCCCGTTTTGAATGGGGATTGATGGCTGACATTCAGAGTCCGGATTATGAAACCCGTATGGCCATTCTCCGAAAAAAAGAAGAGATGGATGGCTATTCTGTCAGCAATGATGTCATTGAGTATATCGCTCAGAATGTTCGATCCAATATCCGTGAACTTGAAGGCTCTTTGAACAAGGTCATTGCCCTGGCTAATCTGGAGCATCGGAATATAGACATCGAACTGGCGAAAACAGCCTTGCGTGATATTATTTCTCCTGATGAAAAGAAGGTTGTCACACCGGAATATATTATTCGTACCGTAGCAGAACATTACAGTATCACACCGGAAAATATCTGCAGTGAGAATCGTTCCAGAAAACTGGCCTATCCGCGGCAGATCGTCATGTATCTGATCCGCGAGATGACGAAAACCAATCTTCAGGAAATCGGTGCACTCCTGGGTGGAAAAAATCACACCACCGTTATGTACGGCATTAATAAGATAGAAAAAGATTATGCAAATAATGAAGAAACACGTAATGAAATTGACTTCCTGATCAAAAAGATTAATCCTTCTTCCTGATCAAAAAACGGCCCTGAAGGTGTTTCTTCCTATATAAATATAATTTATCCACATTTTGTCAACAAAAAATGTCAGTTATTTGTGATACTTTGTGCATGAATTTTTATAAACATTTATTGAACGGCTTTTGAAGGCCTTTTAAACATGGGTTTTTGCATAAAAAATCCGCTTAATCGCAGGCTTTGAAGGGCTTATCCACATATCGACAGCCCCTAAGACGATGAAGACGGAGTCTGATTATTTATATATACCTGCCTGCCGAAAGGAGTTATCAACAAAATGAAATTAACGTTCGATCATACTGAACTTTTAAAAAGCGTAAATATTGCTATGAAGGCAGTATCCTCCAAATCCACCATGCCTATTCTGGAGTGCATCCTTATTGATGCATCAGCCAGTGAAATAAAATTTATTTCTAACGATATGGAACTCGGCATTGAGACTGTAGTCAAAGGCAGCATTCTGGAAAGAGGAAAGATTGCCATTGACGCAAAGACCTTTTTTGAAATCGTGCGAAGACTGCCCAATAATATCGTCATGCTCGAGACTACAGAGAACCTGATCGTAAAAATCTCCTGTGAGAAATCGAAATTTGATATTCCGGGAAGATCAGCAGATGACTTTGCTTATCTGCCGATCGTAGATAAAAAGGATTCCATCACAATCACACAATTTTCACTTCGTCAGGTCATCAATCAGACGATTTTTTCTATTGCTATGAATGAAAATAATAAATTGATGACGGGTGAGTTATTTGAAGTAGAGAATAATACCCTGAAGGTGGTTTCCCTGGACGGACATCGAATCGCTATTCGTAATCTGGCACTTGGCGGAGAATGTGAAAATCACCGTGTGGTTATTCCGGGGAAAGCCTTGAATGAAATAAGCAAAATCCTGGATGGAGGATTAGAGGATTATGTAACCTTGTATTTCTCAGATAACCATATTATTTTCGAGTTTGACAGAACAATGGTCCTTTCACGCTTGATCGATGGCGAATATTTTAATATTTCACAGATGCTGTCGGGGGATTATCAGACAAAAACCGTTGTGAATAAGCAGGAATTGCTTTCCTGTATGAACAGAGCCTCTCTTTTGGTTAAAGAGAGTGATAAGATGCCGGTGGTTCTGAATATTCAGGATGACGCCATTGAATTAAGCATTAGTACGGTAATGGGATCTATGGATGAAAGCATCGGAACAGTAAAGGATGGCAAGGATATGGTCATCGGCTTTAATCCGAAATTTATGATGGACGCCCTTCGTGTGATTGAGGATGATGAGATTTCCATCTATTATCTGAGCCCGATCGCGCCATGCTTTATCAAAGACGATAATGAGAATTACATTTATTTAATCTTGCCGGTAAATATTTCAAGGTAAAGGATAAAACAGGATGCAGGAAATAAAAATCAGAGATGAATTTATAAAATTGGGACAGGCAATGAAGCTGGCCGGTCTGGTAGATGAGGGAGCGCAGGCCAAGGAAGTGATCCAGGACGGACAGGTAAAGGTCAATGGTGAGGTGGATACCCGCCGCGGCCGCAAGCTGTATAACGGAGATATTTTTTCCTTTGCAGGACGGGAAGTAAAGGTTATATCACCGGTACAGTCTAAATAATTTTACATAATTAGTTTAAATATATGTATATTGAATCCTTAGAACTGAAAAATTTCAGAAATTATGAAACATTAGCCCTGGAATTTCATCACGGGACAAATGTTTTCTACGGAAATAATGCGCAGGGAAAAACCAATATTCTTGAATCCATGAATCTATGTGGTACATCCCGTTCTCATCGTGGAAGTAAGGATGGAGAAATGATCCGTTTCGGAAATGATGAAGCGCATATCCGTATGTTTATACAGAAAGACGGTATCCGGCGGAAAATCGATATGCATCTGCGGAAAAGTAAAACCAAGGGTGTGGCTATTGATGGTCTGCCGATTCGGAGAGCTGCGGAGCTGCTGGGTCTGGCGCAGATTGTCTTTTTTTCACCGGAAGATCTGAATATTGTAAAAAACGGACCCAGAGAAAGACGGCGTTTTCTGGATGCTATTACAAGTCAGGTAGATCCCTACTATCTGCGGCAGCTAGGTGCCTATAATAAAATTCTGGCACAGAGAAATAAACTTCTGAAGGATCTGTATCTGAACGCATCTCTGCGGGATACGCTGGAAATCTGGGATGAACAGCTTGTCAATTATGGCACGCAGATCATTGCCGCCAGAGAAAAATTATTATCGAAATTAAACAGAATCATCAGGGAAATACATTTGAATCTGACAGGCGGACTGGAAGAAATAGAAATTATCTATGAGCAGAATGTAGGTCAGGATGATTTTCGGCGCAGGATGCAGGAAGCCCGTGAAAAGGATGAGAGGATGAAAAGCTCTTCTGTGGGACCGCACAGAGATGATTTTAGAATCATGGTGAATGGTATCGATATCAGGCATTTCGGTTCGCAGGGGCAGCAAAGAAGTGCTGCACTTTCACTTAAGCTTTCAGAAATTACGCTGATGAAAGAGACTACACATGATATGCCGGTGCTGATGCTCGATGATGTGCTTTCTGAGTTGGACGAAAACAGACAGAATTATCTTCTGAAAAGCATAGGAGATATTCAAACCTTTATTACCTGTACAGGAATGGAAGATCTTCTGGGAAAAAAATTTCCGGTAGATCAGGTATTTCATGTGAAAGATGGAAGCGTGACAAGTGAGCAGAACGGGAGCTGAGCTTTTACAGCAGGGCGAAAGGCCTTAAGCATGTCCGGCAAATGTCGGTGAAGAGAAAGTTTTTTGGACATAAAAACATTTAATTGTATTGAAAAACGATGAAAGAATAAAAATATAGAGAAAGGCAGAAGGATGAGTTTAGATAAAGATTCATTGCAGGTAGAACAGGATTACGGTGCTGATCAGATTCAGATTCTCGAAGGTCTGGAAGCGGTCAGAAAGAGACCTGGTATGTATATCGGAAGCACATCAAGCAGAGGATTGCATCACCTTGTCTATGAAATAGTAGATAACTCAGTAGATGAAGCTATTGCCGGTTTTTGTCATAATATTGATGTGATCATTCATCCGGGAAATATTATTTCTGTCAGTGATGACGGACGTGGTATTCCGGTAGGAATCAATCAGAAATCAGGACTTCCTGCAGTAGAGGTAGTATTTACGATTCTTCATGCCGGCGGAAAATTTGGCGGTGGCGGATACAAGGTATCCGGCGGTCTTCACGGTGTAGGTGCATCTGTCGTAAACGCACTTTCCACATGGCTGGAGGTTACCGTATATAGTGAAGGTAAGGTTTATCAGCAGAAATACGAGCGCGGTAAAAAAGTAAATGAACTGCAGATCGTAGGGGAATGTCCGGCAGAAAAAACAGGAACTACGGTAACATTCCTTGCAGATGATCAGATTTTTGAAGAGGTCAATTACGATTTTGATGTCCTGAAAACCAGACTTCGTGAAACAGCTTTTCTGACACGCGGTATCCGGATCTATCTGCAGGATCTGCGTAATGAGGAGCATATCCGTGAAAGAACCTTCCACTATGAGGGCGGTATCAAAGAGTTCGTAGAGTATCTGAATAATAGCAAAACCCCATTGTATAACGATATTATCTACTGTGAAGGTGTTGTGAATAATGTTGTTGTGGAAGTAGCCATGCAGCATAATGATTCCTTCCAGGAGAATACATATGGCTTTGTAAATAATATTGTGACACCGGAGGGTGGAACACATATCGTGGGATTCCGTAATGCATTGACGAAAACGCTGAATGAGTACGGAAGAAAGAATAAACTATTGCGGGATAGTGAACCAAATCTTTCCGGAGAGGATATCCGTGAAGGTCTGACAGCTATTATCAGCATAAAAATCGAGGATCCGCAGTTTGAGGGACAGACCAAGCAGAAACTAGGCAATACAGAAGCCAGAGGTGCAGTGGATTCTGTGGTAGCGAAAACACTGGAGCAGTTTCTGGAGGAAAACCCGCAGGTCGGAAAGATGATCATTGAGAAATCCGTTCTTTCCCAGCGCGCCAGAGAGGCAGCCAGAAAGGCCAGAGATCTGACCAGAAGAAAGTCAGCTCTGGATGGTTTATCTTTGCCTGGTAAACTGGCAGACTGTACAGATAAGGATCCGAAAAATTGTGAAATTTATATAGTAGAGGGAGATTCTGCCGGCGGTTCTGCGAAGACAGCCAGAGACCGTGCGACACAGGCCATTCTTCCGCTGCGTGGTAAGATTCTGAATGTAGAAAAAGCAAGACTGGATCGTATTTACGGAAACGAAGAGATTCGTTCTATGATCACTGCTTTTGGTACAGGTATTCATGAGGACTTCGATATCACCAAGCTCCGTTATGACAAAATCATCATTATGACGGATGCCGATGTCGATGGCGCACATATCGCAACCCTGATGCTGACCTTCCTCTATCGTTTCATGCCGGAATTGATCAAACAGGGACATGTATATCTGGCGAAGCCACCGCTGTATAAAGTTGAGCGAAACAGGAAAGAGTGGTATGCATACAGTGATGATGAGTTGAATAAAATCCTTAGCGAAATCGGCAGAGATAACTCGAACAAGATTCAGCGCTACAAAGGTCTGGGCGAGATGGATGCAGAGCAGCTCTGGGAGACGACTATGGATCCGGAGAAGCGTGTTTTACTGCGTGTGGTAATGAATGAGGACGAAACCTCTGAAATCGATGTGACCTTTACAACGTTGATGGGAGATAAAGTTGAGCCAAGACGTGAATTTATCGAAGAGCATGCGATGGATGTAAAGAATCTGGACATCTAAGTCAAATCGCTCCTTATTGACAGAAAAGAGCGTATCCTTCGAATGAGATAAAATGAAAGGCAAATATTATGGATGATAAGATATTTGACAGAATAGAAGACGTCGATCTGAAGAAGCGAATGGAAGACTCTTATATCGACTATGCGATGAGTGTTATTTCATCCAGAGCACTTCCGGATGTTCGCGATGGTCTGAAGCCGGTACAGCGAAGAATCCTGCATTCTATGATCGAATTAAATAATGGTCCTGACAAGCCGCACAGAAAATGTGCCCGTATTGTCGGTGATACCATGGGTAAATATCATCCGCACGGTGACAGTTCCATCTATGGTGCCCTGGTAAATATGGCACAGGATTGGAATATGCGGGCACCATTGGTGGACGGTCATGGTAACTTTGGTTCCGTGGACGGTGACAGCCCGGCTGCTATGCGATATACAGAGGCACGTCTCTCGAAGATTTCCATGGAAATGGTAGCGGATATAAACAAAGATACAGTGGATTTTGTACCAAACTTTGATGATACAGAAAAAGAGCCGACAATCCTGCCGGCACGTTTTCCTAACCTGCTGGTTAACGGAACCTCAGGTATCGCGGTTGGTATGGCGACCAATATTCCGCCGCATAATCTTCGTGAGACCATTAACGCTGTGGTAAAAATCATTGATAACCAGGTAGAATTTGACAGAGATACGACAATCGAGGAAATCATGCAGGTAATTCAGGGACCGGATTTCCCGACAGGTGCTCAGATTCTCGGCAGGGCAGGCATTGAAGAAGCCTACAGAACAGGCAGAGGAAAGATTAAAGTACGTGCGGTCACTAATATAGAAATGCTGCCCAACGGAAAGGGTCAGATTCTGGTAACCGAGTTACCATATATGGTAAATAAAGCCAATCTGATCAAGAAAATCGCAGACCTGGTAAAAGATAAAAAAATTGATGGAATTACGGCAATCAGTGATCATTCCAGCCGTCAGGGTATGGAGATTTGCATCGAAACCAGAAGAGATGCGAATCCGAATATTATTCTGAACAGATTATTTAAGCATACACAGCTGCAGGATACCTTTGGTGTTATTATGCTGGCTCTGGTAAACGGTCAGCCAAAGGTAATGAATATCCTGGAAATGCTGCAGTACTATCTGAAGCATCAGGAAGAGGTTGTTACACGCCGTACGAAATACGATCTGAATAAAGCAGAAGAACGTGCGCATATTTTGAGCGGTTTGCTGAAAGCATTGGATCACATTGACGAGATCATCCGTATCATCAGAGCTTCTGAAAATACGCAGAAAGCAAAAGAAAATCTGATGGAAGCTTTTGGATTTACAGATGTACAGGCACAGGCCATCGTTGATATGCGTCTGCGTGCGCTGACAGGTCTGGAAAGAAACAGACTGCAGAATGAATTTGATGAATTACAGGCAAAGATTGCTTATTACAAAGAAATTCTTGCTGACAGACATGTGCTTCTGAATCTGATCAAAGAAGAGATTCTCGTCATTGCGGATAAATATGGCGATGACAGAAGAACGGAAATTACGATAGATCATTCAGAACTGACGACCATGGATCTGATTCCGAATGATAACGTCGTGATTACGATGACCAAACGTGGTTATATTAAGCGTATGACGCTAGATGCATTCCGTGCCCAGAATAGAGGCGGTAAAGGTATCAAAGGCATGCAAACCCTGGAGGATGATTATATCGAGGATATCTTCCTGACCTTTACCCATCAAAATCTGCTCTTCTTCACGAATCAGGGAAGAGTATATCGCTTGAAAGCATACAAGGTGCCGGAGGCAAGCAGAACAGCCAAAGGAACGGCCATCGTGAACCTTCTGGAGCTGCAGCCTGAGGAGAAAATTTCAGCTGCTTTATCTATTGATGAGTTTAAAGAGGGCAATTATCTCTTCATGGCGACCAAACAAGGCATCGTAAAGAAGACCAATATTATGGATTATCAGAATATCCGCAGAACCGGTCTGACAGCGATTAAGCTGCAGGAGAATGACGAGCTGATCGATGTGAAATTTACTGATGGTATGAGAGATGTATTTATGACATCGAAAAACGGCCGTTGTATTCGTTTTAACGAGAATTGTGTAAGACCTACCGGTAGAGCTTCCATGGGTGTTCGTGGTATGCAGCTTCGCGGTGATGACGAGGTTGTATCTATGCAGCTGGATATCCAGGGTGAATACATGCTCATGGTAACAGAAAAGGGATTTGGCAAGAGAACGAAATTAAGCGATTTCCCGGTTAAGGGCAGAGGCGGCCTTGGCGTGATTTGCTACAAGCTCGTTCCAAAGACCGGTAAGCTGGTGGATGCACAGGCGGTCGTAGATGAGAATGAGGTATTACTGATCACTACAGAAGGTATCATTATCAGAATCCAGAGTACAGACATCAATGTCATCGGCAGAAATACTTCCGGTGTAAAAGTTATGAATGTAGATGAAGATGTCAGCGTAGCCGGTATTGCAAAGGTACGTGATAGCAAGAATCAGGATGACGATGAAGATTCTGCAGATCAGACAGAGGATGAAAGACAGAAGGAAGAAAGCATCGATATGGATACTGTCTTTGACAAAGAAGAAGAGAAGACTTCCGAGGAAGATGCAGAGGAATAAAAATCCGTGAAACGCAGCAGGCGCTTTTGCCGCGGCGTAACAGGATAGAAAGAAATTCAGGCTGACATTTTTGACGAGATGTAGCCGGATCAGAAACAGTGCACATTTGTCTCTTGCGGCGATTGTGCACTGTTTTTATTCAATCGGACAGTCGGAGAAATCCCCACCTCTAAATAATAGCGTAGCTGGAGTGAGAATTGAAAATTTTTTGATGATAAAAACATCCATGGCAAGTGCTGCGTACTTGTTTACCAGCAGGGATCAGGACACTAAATATAGTGATTAAAAATGCAGAAATTACAAGACTTGGTATAGCCGAAAAATGTTGAAAAATAACGAAAAAATGAGTTGACAAAGATGTATCCAATTTGTATAATCATTATTGCGTTCGAAAAAACTACATATTGACATGGTAGCCGAAGCATCTGGAGAAGTACTCAAGAGGCCGAAGAGGCGCCCCTGCTAAGGGTGTAGGTCGGGAGACCGGCGCGAGGGTTCAAATCCCTCCTTCTCCGTTCTGTTTCAACACGAAAAAGTAACTAAAAAAAGTTAAAAAAAGTTGTTGACAACAGACAAAAGAAGTGATATATTAAACAAGCTGTCGCACAGAGCTACAGCGGATCACAAAG
>R14__coassemble_655_pt1 | contig 22064 bp, 15 predicted proteins | sample R14__metabat2_high_PE_005 | metagenome-assembled genome bin R14 | reverse complement strand
CTAAGCGCCGCTGGATGGTGCTCCGTAATCTGCTCTCGTCGTCCCTTCGGTCCTAGACAGCAGAACTGCGCACTCCACATGTGTCGTTTGCGGAAACTGGTCTACTGCCTGCACCTTTTTCAGGGCATAATCTTTCGCACATAATATTTTTAAATCTCTGGCTAAGGTTGCCGGATCACAGCTGACATAGACGACTTTCTCCGGTGCCATCTTCAGTATCGTATCCAGCAGTGCCTGGTCACAGCCCTTGCGCGGCGGATCCACAACAACCACATCCGCTCTGGCATCCTCTTCTGCAAATAATTTCGCCGCTGCATCTTCTGCTTTGCCTACGAAGAATTCAGCATTCGTAATGCCGTTGAGTGCTGCATTACGTTTCGCATCCTCAATCGCCGCCGGCACAATTTCTACACCGTAGACCTTTCTCGCTTTCTGCGCCAGAAAGAGAGAAATCGTACCGATACCGCAATACATATCCCAGACAATCTCTTTTCCTGTTAAGCCGGCAAATTCCAGTGCTTTTCCATAGAGTTTTTCTGTTTGCGCAGGATTGACCTGATAGAAGGAAAGTGGTGAGATTTGGAACTGAATCCCATCAATCTCATCCGTAATATATCCCTGTCCCCAAAGCACCTGCATATTATCTCCGAGAATAACATTCGTCTTCTCCGTATTAACACTGTAGGTGATGCCTTTCAGTATATATCCGCTGTTTTGTATAATTTTTAATTTTTCCACCAGCTGGGCCGCTGCCGGTACTTTTTTCTTATTTACCACCAGACAAAGAATCAGCTCCTTACTGTGGAAACCATAACGGATCAATACATGACGCAGTGTGCCTTTTCCCCTGACCTCGTCATAAGCAGAAACATGATTTTCCTGCATCCATTCCAGAATTTTATCGAGGATCTCCTTGTTTTCCGCAATACCCAAATGACAATCATCGCAAGGGATAATTCTGTGACTGTGTGTCGCATAGAAGCCGGCCACGGGGACTTTTGTCCCTCTGTCTCCTGATTTTATAAGAGCGACATCTGCTTTCCTGCCAAATTCTGACCAGCTTTTTTTCTCTTGCCGCCCTGTACTTTTCTTAATTTCGGTATGATCCGGCTGCATATTTCTACTTTCCCGATTGCTATCTAAGGCATATCCGATTGGAAACTGGGCCTTATTCCGGTAACGGAAAGGTTTATCCATGCCGATGATCGGATCCATCAGCTTTCTGATCAATCCCTCATCAAAGCCGCCGATGCGGATCAGGTCATTGCGCACTTTATTTTGCTTGTATTCCAGCTGTGCCTCGTAGGAAAGGAACTGCATCTGGCATCCGCCGCACTGACCGGCAATGGGACAGACAGGCTCTACACGATTCGCCGAAGGCTCCAGGATTTTCTCAATTCGGCCATAGCCATAGTTTTTCTTCGCCTTAATAATCTTTGCTTCCAGCAGATCACCGAGGACTGCGTTTTTCACAAAGAGCGTATAGCCCTCTGCTTTACCGATGCCCTCACCGCTGTTTCCTACGTCTTCGATTCTTACCTGCACAATATCATTTTTCTGAAATGTTCGCTGCATACTGTTTTCCATCACCATTTTTCACTGGTTTTTCTGATATTTGACTCAAATACTTTACTATAGCCAAGCCATTCCTCGCCTGGTGTGCTGCTGCTCTTCAGCAGTTCTGTCATGGTTTCCATTCTGGCATCCGTGTTATCTGCCAGATTCAGAGCCATGGCTTCTGCCAGGGCCGGTTTCTTCGGTGATCCATACTCCAGCTCACCATGATGCGCCAGGATACAATGCTTCAGTTCCCGCTCCAGTTTGACCGGAAAATCTCCAATCTTCGATGCCATATCATGAATCATTTCTGCACCGATCATGATATGACCCAAAAGCTGCCCGTCGTCGGTATAGTCATTTGCCGGAAATGCAGATAATTCCTTTACCTTACCCACATCATGCAAAATAGCTGCTGTGATCAGCAGATCCCTGTTCAAAATAGGATATGCAGCCGCATAATAGTCACAAAGCTTTGTCACGCTCAGGGTATGCTCCAGAAGCCCGCCCATAAATCCGTGGTGAATGGATTTGGCAGCGGATGCCTTGCAGAACTGACCGGCAAATTCTTTATCATCTATGAAAAAGCCCTTCAGGAGCGCTCGAAGATGCACATCCTTCACGCTATCCATAAAGCCCAGCAATTCCTTCCACATTTCCTTCACGTTTTTCTCTGTGGACGGAAGATAATCAGCAGGATTATATTCTCCTTCCCGCACCTTTCTGGCTCTCTTAATGGAAATCTGCAAAGCACCGTTATAGGTAGACACATCTCCTATGACATCTATATAATCCAGCGCATCAAAATCATCGATGCCCGGTGAATTAGGCTCCCAGATTTTACCGCTCAGTGTGCCGGTTTTATCCATGATAATAATATTGTCATAGGACTTTCCGTTTTTGGTCACCGCACTCTGTTTATATTTGCAGAGATAGACACCTGCCACTCTGCTGCCTGAACCTAGATCTTTAATATACTTCATACGTTACCTTTCTAAATCCTCGAAGGATGCCTTTTTCTTTCTTATCTTGCCAAAGCATTATAACACAAGCCCCTTCAGAATCGAACCCCAAATTTCACCGGACTTTGCTTAGCATACAAAGCATCATTTTGCTGGGGGCCGATGGGTCAAACTCGCAAACGCTTCGCTTTTTGCTCGTTAAAAGATCAGCTGCTTCGCAGCCAGCACGGTACTGGGCTTGTACCCAGCACCGTGCTAAAGCTAGCCCCACCACCTAAAGGTGGTTGGTTATCTTTATCTTTTAATAAAAAAGCAGGTATCACGCAATAGCTCGTAATACCTGCCCGCTAAGATATGTCCGCTGTGACAAATCCATCCTTTTTCATCGTTCGCCTATCGTAACCTCGAAACTCGTTTCCTCATATCCCTCTTTTCCGCTTCGCAAGGCCTTGACCTCCACGGTCTCGCCGGGTGTCGCTGTTTTCAGCCAGTTTCGATAAGCCGCATAGCTGGAAAGCGCCGTACCATCGATTTCCGTAATAATATCCATCGGCAAAATGCCGGCCAGCATAGCCGAAGCATCATTCTGCGTCGCTGTAACCAAAAGCCCTTCCGGCAGATTGGTTTTCCGCGCCACCTCCTCGGTGATTTCCTCTATTTTTATTCCCAGATAAGGCTCTTTTTCTTTGTTTGACAATCGCTCGATCAAGGACTTGACCTCAGAAATACCAATTCCTGTATATACACTGCTTCCGGAAGGAATTGTTTTTTCGGTGATGACGCCGATAAGCTCTCCTTGCAGATTCATGAGAAAACCGCTTCCCCCGCTCATGGCTACATCTGTTGAGAAGAGAGAATACTGCACATCATAATAAGGATAGATATTATTCAGCGAAGTAATATTACCGAAAGACACCGATTCCTTATATCCGGATAATTCGCCAACCGCGATCACCGGCTGACCCACCTGCAGCTTATAGGAATTTCCCAGATCCATCGGCACAATGTCTTCTCTGATGGATGCCGGAATTTTCTTTTTGGCCACTTCCAATACAACCAGACCGGTTTCTTTATCTGACTTTACAAGCGTTGCCTCTACATAAGTACCGTTTTCTAATAGAACCTGAATATTATCTGTCGAAGTCAATGCATTCGCATCTGCCAAAATAAAAATTTCCAGGCTGTTATCTGCGATAATGATACCGCTTGCTTCCTGGGTATCTTCATAATTTTCATTAAAATAACCGACTTCGCTATCCACGCAAATAATACGCACCATAGAATTGCGGTGCGCTTCTACGATATCTGCCATCTGCCGGCAAAGCTCTTCGTACTCATCCCCTGTGATTCCCTGCAGATTTTCTTTATCATCAGAGGCCGTTTCGCTTTCTTCGTCCTGCTGCGTTTCGTCTGTCGTTTCAGTCGCCTCTCCATCCGCAGTATCTTCTGTCTCCACAGGTGCCTGATCCTCCGGAATAGCGACTTTAGACTCTGCTTCCGTGTCCAGATAGCCGCCTGCCACAGAAACCACTTTTACGAAAACAATCGCTGCCACAGCCGCTGCCACAATTACAAAGAGCATTGCCATAGCCATCCATTTTGCAATTCTCTTTTTATCCGGCGACTTCTGTTTGATCACTTCATTTATAAAAGGATATTCATCCTTTCTACTGTTTTTTTTCATTGCCTTAACCCTCAAAAGCAACCTTCAAGAGTCTGTTCACCCAAGCATTACAGACTCACATAACCATAGGCTGATTTTAGCAAATCATTATGAACATTTTATGAATGCAATATAAAAAAGATAGGTCTTTTCCTTCCTTCTATTTTCATGTAAAATAATAATGCCGTAAAAGGCAAATTTTTCTTACATAAGGATTTATATGAATAAAAAAGCTTTAAAAACACTGGAATATGATAAAGTGATTCAGATGCTCGCAGAGCAGGCCACTTCTGCGCTGGGCATTCAGAAATGCCGTCAGCTGACCCCTTCTGTCGATCTGGCTGAAATCCTGCAGTTACAGCAGGAGACCCACGATGCACTGCAGCGCATTTTTAAGAAGAATGTACCTTCCTTTGGCAATGCCAGAGATTTATTTGCTTCCCTGAAACGTTTGGAGGTGGGCAGCTACTTAAGTCAGCTGGAACTTCTCTACGTCGCTGACCTTCTGGAAAACACGGCCCGCGTAAAAGCTTATGGCCGCCATGACCGTGATGACACTGCCACGGATAGCCTGGATGTGATTTTTGATGCACTGGAGCCACTGACATTGCTCTCTGCTGAAATCCGACGCTGCATTATCTCTGAAGATGAGATCAGCAGTGATGCCAGTCCGGAATTAAAACAGATTCGCAGAAATATCAAGGCCACCGGAGACAAGGTACATACCCATCTGCATAATCTGATGAACGGCTCCCTCCGCTCCTATTTGCAGGATGCCGTAATTACCCTGCGTGATGGCCGATACTGTCTGCCGGTAAAATCAGAATACCGTTCCTCTGTTCCGGGTATGATTCATGACCAATCCTCCACAGGAGCCACCCTCTTTATTGAGCCGATGGATATCGTGAAGCTGAACAATGATATTCGTGCGTTGGAAATCAAGGAAGCACGAGAAATCGAGAAAATCCTGGCTTCCTTAAGCAGTCAGGCTGCTGCCTATACAGAAATCATCCGTTACGACCTGGAAAACATGGTCGCTTTGGACTTTATTTTTGCCCGCGCGCATCTGGCACTGCATATGAATGCCACAGAACCGATTTTTAATGACAAGGGAATCATTCATATCCGTAAAGGCCGTCACCCGCTGATTGACAAAAAGAAAGTCGTACCGATTGACATTCACCTGGGAAAGGATTTTGATCTCCTGATCATTACCGGACCGAATACCGGCGGAAAAACAGTCTCTATGAAAACGACCGGTCTGCTGTCTCTGATGGGACAATCCGGTCTGCATATTCCTGCGCTTGATCGTTCCGAATTATCAGTCTTTCATGAAATTTATGCAGACATCGGTGATGAACAGAGCATTGAACAGTCCCTAAGTACCTTCTCGTCTCACATGACAAATGTCGTTCGCTTCCTGGAGCATGCCAACGAGCATTCCCTGGTGCTTTTCGATGAGCTTTGTGCCGGTACCGATCCGACAGAAGGCGCCGCCCTGGCAATCGCCATTCTTTCTGACCTGCATTATCGCGGCGTACCGACCATTGCTACAACCCACTACAGCGAATTAAAAATCTATGCCCTGCAGACGGAAGGTGTAGAGAATGCCTGCTGTGAATTTGATGTGGCTACATTGAAACCGACCTACCGTCTTCTCATCGGTGTTCCCGGAAAAAGTAATGCCTTCGCCATCTCCTCCAAGCTTGGCTTACCTGACTATGTCATCGATTCTGCGCGTCATCAGATCAGTGAGCAGGACAAGTCCTTTGAGGACGTTCTGACTTCCCTTGAACAGCGACGTGTCACACTGGAAAAGCAACGTGCCGAGATGGATCGTGAGCGCGCAGCGCTGGAAGCCGCAAAGGAAGAACTGGCGCGTCAACAGACAAAAATGGATGAAACCAAAGGAAAAATCATTCAGAAAGCTACGGAAGAAGCGCATGCAATGCTGCAGGAAACGAAGGAATACGCAGATCAGACCATGAAAGACTTCCGCAAATTCGGCAAAAACAGTATTAATGCCAATGAAATGGAACGACGCCGTAATGAGCTGCGTGAGCGCATGAACAAAACACAGAAATCCCTGGAAGTGAAACCTGCGGAACGCAAGACCAAAGAGCTCAAGCCATCAGATTTGAAGCTTGGCGACACAGTGAAGGTTCTCAGTCTGAACCTGACCGGTTCTGTCAACTCCAAGCCGGATGCCCGCGGTTATCTATTTGTCCGCTGCGGTATCATTCGCTCAAAGGTGCACATATCAGACCTGGAGCTGATCGATGAGCCGGTGATCATCTCGAAAAACCTGAATAAAACCAGCTCAGGAAAAATAAAGATGAACAAATCTATGGCCACCAAAACAGAAATCAATCTGCTCGGAAAAACCGTGCATGAAGCTGTTGCAGAGCTTGATAAATATCTGGATGATGCTTATCTGGCCCATTTGCCCAGCGTACGTATTATCCACGGCAAAGGTACCGGCGCCCTCCGCAAAGGTGTTCATCAGTATTTACGCAGCTGCAAGCATGTGAAAGAATTCCATCTGGCCGAATTCGGCGAAGGCGATGCCGGCGTTACGATTGCTACTTTTAAAAAATAAACTAAAGAAGAAAGGAGCATTTCATGATTTCCAAACAGAAAATTCTCATCGTAGATGATGATAATAACATCGCTGAGCTTATTTCCTTATATTTGCTGAAGGAATGCTTTGAATGCAAGATCGTCAACGATGGCTACGCAGCACTTGAAGCCCATAAAAGCTTTGCTCCGAATCTAATCTTGCTGGACATCATGCTGCCCGGCATGGACGGCTATGAGGTATGCCGCGAGCTCCGCAAGATTTCCAATGTACCGATCATTATGCTCTCCGCCAAAGGTGAAGTGTTTGATAAGGTTCTGGGACTGGAGCTTGGCGCAGATGATTATATTATCAAACCATTTGATTCGAAAGAAATGGTAGCTCGGGTAAAGGCCGTACTTCGACGCTATCAGGCTCCGGCCGAGCCTGCTCCGGCAGCAAATGATAAAATCCTTCAATATCCTGACCTGACGATCAACCTCAGCAATTACGCAGTTACCTATTATGGCGCGCCTGTGGATATGCCACCCAAGGAGCTGGAGCTTCTTCACTTCCTGGCTGCTTCGCCAAATCAGGTATTTACCCGTGAACAGCTGCTGGATCATATCTGGGGCTATGAATATGTCGGCGATACCCGTACTGTAGACGTACATATCAAACGTCTCCGCGAAAAACTCAAAGGGCATCCCAATTGGTCTATAGCCACCGTCTGGGGTGTCGGTTATAAATTTGAGGTTCACTGACCATGAAAAAACGTTTATTTCTGAAGTTTCTGGCTGCTTATGCCGTACTAGCCCTTGCCTGCTTTATTCTGATTTCAACCGTCGGGTCCGATTTGGTGCAGGAAGGGCTGGAAACTGCATCCGCCAAAACCCTATATCGGGAAGCCAGCGAAATTGCCGCTGATACTTCGGAGCTTTCCTTTTATAAAAAGGAATCTCTGGAAAGTATGCTGGACACGCTTCAATCGCTTGCTGCTTATCAGAAAACCGAAATCTGGTACTTGAATACCAATGGAGAAATCCTGCTCAGTACAGAAACCGGTATTACACTGGATGATCCTTATGAAATCAAGAAATTTAATCCGTCATCCTTTAACTCCGGCTATTATTCAATCGGAAATTTTTTTGGTTATTTTCCTTCCAAAACGATCAGTGTTATATATCCGGTTACTTCGAATAATCACGTACATGGATATATTGCAATACATAATCCTGTGTCAAACATTGTGGATCAGCGGGAATCTATTTTGCTTACATTCCATAAGATTTTTGCCATTATATTTCTTCTCTTTTTAAGTATTCTGGGATTAATTTATCTTTTGATTCTGAGACCCCTGCATACTATCCAGAAAGGGATTCAGGAATACGCTTCCGGTAATCTGGATTATCAGGTAGACTTACATTCCCAGGATGAACTTGGATATCTGGCTTCCCGCCTGACCTATATGGCCAATACGCTGGCCAACAGTGAGGAATCTCAGAAAAAATTTATTTCCAATGTGTCCCATGATTTCCGGTCGCCACTGACCTCCATCAAGGGATACATCGAAGCTATTCAGGATGGTACGATTCCACCGGAATTTCAGGAACGCTATCTGAATATTATCCTGCAGGAAACCAAGCGACTGGAAAAACTCACCTCCGATCTGCTGACCTTAAATAACCTGGATTCTAAGGGAAACTATGTGGCACTATCGAATTTCGATATCAATGATATGATCCGAAACACGGCTGCCTCCTTCGGCGGCAAATGTATTTCCCGGCATATTTCTCTGGAGCTGATTCTCGATGGTATGGAATTATACGCCTATGCTGATTTTTCAAAAATTCAGCAGGTACTCTATAATCTGATCGATAATGCGATTAAGTTCAGCAAGGATAATTCCGTGATAGAAATTGAAACGGAATTGCGCCGTGAAAAAATCCATGTTTCCGTCAAAGATCATGGATGTGGTATTCCAAGAGATGATATTCCGAAGATTTGGGATCGATTCTATAAATCAGATTCTTCCCGCGGAAGGGACACAAGCGGAACGGGTCTTGGCCTTGCCATCGTCCGGGATATCATTAATCAGCATAATCAGACCATCTCGGTCGTCAGTACAGAAGGCGCCGGCACAGAGTTTAAATTCACACTGGATAAAAGCATGGATAATACAGGCTGAGACACATATTGATTCAGACATACTTCTATCCGGCAATTCAAAGAAAAAAACACCCCGCAATACATTCCTTTTCGAAATGTATTGCGAGGTGTTTTTTATGAAATTACAAGTTTCAAATACGCCTTCTGGCGTATTTGCACGGCGAATTTATGTCGCGATAAGGATATATTCCCTCTGCAAATTCGTGCGCACTCTTCCGGAGACTTTAACTCAGCCGGAGATTGGAGCCTCGCCTGAATGAAACTTGTTATACCCCAGCCTACGCTGACGTTTGGATGTGTGGGATTTCTCCGCCTGAGTTAGAAATGATTCTATAACTCCCAGTCCCTCGAACGAAGTTTTCCTTCCTGCTTCATATTTTCGAAGCCATGCTGCCGCAATGCCTCATAGAGAACAATTGCCACTGCATTAGATAAATTTAATGACCGTGTCTCACCAACCATTGGTATACGAATGGCAGTTGCCTGATTTTCGAAAAGAATGTCTTCCGGTATACCGGCGCTTTCTTTTCCAAACATAATAAAGCTATTATCCTCAAACTCCACATCCGTGTAGGTCTGTGGTGCCTTTGTCGTGGCATAGTAAATCTTTGCACCCGGATGTTTTTCCATAAAATCCTGATAATTGATATAGGTATGGACATCCAGATCCTTCCAATAATCCATACCTGAGCGTTTAATCGCCTTTTCACTCAGACTGAAACCCAGCGGCTCAATCAGATCCAGACTGGTACCTGTCGCGACACAGGTTCTTCCTATATTTCCTGTATTGGCCGGAATCTCCGGCTCATGCAGCACGATCGTAAAATGTGCCATTATATTCTCCTCTTTTCATTGATCAGATTATCTTAATATTCTCTAATGCTTTATAAAGCTCGTCCGGCTGCGGTCTATCCAAATAACGCACATCCTCTCCATTTCGAAGAATGCGATCATTTCCGGCCGTAGTTTGTCCTATAATGGTCGCATGAATTCCTGCCCGCTCCAAAGCATTGACCACCTCCTGTCCATGCTTGCTAACGATCATCATAGATCCGCTGGACATGATCTGATAGGGATTTGCGTTGAAAAATTCGCAGATTTCCACAGTCTCCTGTTTAATAGGAATAGCCCGAAGATTAATTTCCAGACCCGTATGGCCTGCCTCTGCCATTTCCCACAATGCGCCAAAGACACCACCCTCGGTAATGTCATGCATTGCTGTAACACCGGCGCTTTTGGCCACGGCTGCATCTTCCACGACAGAAAGATACTGGTCAAAACGCTGTGCTGTATGTATAAAATTCGCAGAAAAACGCTTGCTTAACTGCTCTTCTCTTTCTTTTGCCAGAATCGTAGTAGCTTCCAGGCCGATCCATTTCGTCACAATGACATCCTCACCGGCCCTAATATTTTCCGGCAGCAAAACCTGATCTTTCGCCACCTTACCAATACCGGTCACGGTGATCAATGGTTGCTGCACCGCATTGGTAATCTCTGTGTGCCCTCCCAGAATTTCCATATTCAAGGAAGCACAGGCTTGCTCTGCATCCTGTACCATTTTCCTGATTTCCGGCTCTTCAATCGTCGGCGGAAGTAAAACTGTCAGCATAATACCCAGTGGCTCAGCGCCGGATGCAGCCAGATCATTGGCTGTAATATGTACGCAATGCCTTCCCACATCCTTTGCAGTTCCGGTAATGGGATCCGTAGACATGACCAATACTTCATCTGCCTTTAATGAGACTGCAGCACAGTCAACACCAACAGAAGGCCCCATCAGAACTTCATCTCTTCTGTGCTTTACCTGCTTTATGATAGACCTCTGTAATACAGACTCCGGTAGTTTTCCTATCTTCATCATATGATACTTTTATCCTTTCTGAAATCAATACGCTCCTTCTGCATACACAGTGAGCATCTTTCTTTCCGAATCTGTGAAAAAGTGCCCGCACTAACCCGGAAAAGGTTAGTGCGGACACTTAATTCCTTCTGTTTTACCAGCCGATAATAGAAAGAGCTGATTCCGATGATCCGGACTGTACCGCATTGGCCAGTGCCGAGAGCGTCGAATCATCCATACCCGCTGTACCAATTATATAATTCAGCGGAAGCATCTCGTAAATACTCTCATTCACCTGCTCTTCTTCCTGCTCAACTCCATCTATATAAATTGTTTTCCAAGCTTCTGTCACCAGACCTCTTTGTCCGCCGGAATAGCTGACACTACCTGCCTCTGCGCTGGAATCCAGTGACACAGTTGTCGTATAATCTTCCGTCTGGATAACACGGCTCTCAATCGTAAATGTTCTTGATGGATCTCTGGTTTCGTGTCCATAGATATTAAATGTTAAAGTTCCATCCTCTGCAATAGCATTCACATAAATTGGATTTTCAGTGTTATTTTTAAATCGGAAATTTTTCACGCCTTCGGAAATAGCTGCATCCAGACCCGGTTCCACATAGGTTACCTCCATGGAATGCGGATATCTCTCCACCACTTCCAGCTCAGCCTCAAGCACTGCCAGATATAAAGTAGTGGATACCTGACAAATACCTCCGCCGTAAGTATCAACTGCTCGTCCATCCTCGAAAGAACCTGCTGCCATCCAGCCGTTCTCCTCATTCTGCTCACCAACAATTTCGGTAAAATCAAAAACCTCTCCAGGATCAATAATTGTTCCGTCAATCAGAGAAGCTGCGTATTCTACATTATGTACACGTCCTGTGGCGCCACCGGTATAATCAGTGGTACCGCTGCCAAGTATATCTGTCACCAACGACAGATCACCCTTATGCTCTTCCGGTTCCAAAATCGTATCTGTCATGTTTACACCGCCGGTGCCTCCATGCCAAACCTCATCCATATAATCGATAATACGCTGTACAGACGCTTCTACAGATATTTCCACGCCCTGAGAAGAAGGCGTAGATGTCATTGTTCCATCTGACTCCAGATAAATACCAACAGAGATCGGAGTGATATTCAGAACACTCTTTTCAGCTTCCACGCGTTCTTTTACCTTTGCCGCATCCACCTTCATATCAAGGTCCAAAACAAGCTGTCCATGATCTGAAATATATTTATTTGCTTTATAGCGCTGCAGGATATTTCCTTTGGAATTAATTGCCAGAGCCTGATCAACGATCTCTGTATTTTCATATTCCAAACCCATACTACCTGCAGTAACAGACGTACTTCCAAGCTCTGTATACAGATTTATCTTATCAGCAGAATACTCTTTCATCTTCTGATCCACTACATCCTGCACCTGGCTTCTTGTCATGCCGGATACATCTACATTCTCGATATAAATCCCCTCAGCACAAACCTCCTGTCCGGACTTGTCAGCCACAGCCTTTGATGCATTATTCTGCTCGCTTGTATTTTTATTATTGCTCTGGTCGGCATTTTCTACAGATGAATCTACTGCATTTTCGGACTCTGATAAATCATCATCAGCCTCATCCTCAAGGGATGTATCATCGTAGGATTCATCCTCATAAGAATCATCACTGTAAGATTCATCACTATAGGAATCATCACTATAGGAATCGTCACTATAGGAATCGTCACTATCATCGGATTCATCTTCGTATGCTACCGCATAGTCAAGCGGCAAAGCATAGACCGTCATTGACAAAATCGTCGGCACGATCATCATAAAAATCAGAATAAACGCAATAATCGCAATCGCGATTCTCCTTCTTTTTTCTTTTTTCAAAATATGCCTCCATATAGCAGATTACTTCATTGCAATCACAAAAAAGCTCATTCCGTTTTATTCTATCACAATTTTTTTTTATATGCTACCATATACGTTTATTTTTCACTCTTCGCAAATAGGCAATGACGCACTTTTTTCATACTCTGCGAACCTGCTTCACCATAAAAAACGGACATAGCAAGCGCCACGTACGCGCTTCCCACCACGTATTTATGATACGACGCCTGGCTTCACTTCGTAGCTACAGAAGTGTCCACTGGACACTTCTTACGCATACTGAAGCATCTCGCCAGGCTACAAAACCTCGACTCCCGGTCTGCTCCTTTCAGTCGCATCCCTACAGATTATGACGCGGCGTATCGGTTCCACGCTTCGCGTGTACCCTCCTCAACTGCAATTCACATTCCGGTCGGGCTTTGCCCTCCCTGCAAGCTGCACACAAAGGTCCACCTGACCTTTGCTTAGCATACAGATCATCATTTTATTGGACTTCAGATGGAGTTAAAAAAAATCCCTTCCCTACGGGAAAGGATTTTATATGCAATAAAAAAAGCGCGAGACGGGATTCGAACCCGCGACCCCAACCTTGGCAAGGTTGTACTCCACCCCTGAGCCACTCGCGCATATCATTGATGTTTTTCTCTCGCATCAACAATATGTATTATACTCTAAAGCGGATGAAATGTCAAATACTTTTTTTATTTTTTTATTTATTTTTTTAATCTGTCTCAGTCCTTTAAAACCGCACTTAATACATAACGATTATTAGGTAATTGCTTCTGTGTAATCTCTTCCAACCGAATCAAATCTACATCCAACCATAATTCTTCTGCAGCAATCATGATATTTGCAAACATAATGCCAAAATTGATTTCCTCCCAGCGAGATACCTTTTTACTTTTTCTGGAGAATATATGAATTTTATGATCATAGACGACAAATCTCCAGGGCTGCGTATTCATATAGGATGGTGCCAGGCGCGCTGCCTCGAGCAGTTGCTTCACCCATTGCCGGGGCATCTCTTTAAATACACACAAATCGTCAATGGACAGGCGTCTGGCTTCGCTATGTCGACGAGTTGCCTTTCCTTTGGCCTCACCAAAGGCCATAAGTCCTGCTATTTGCAATCCGTTCTTATTTTTCAGTCCCTTTTTTACTCTGGTATGCCCGAGCATACATGAACCTAGGCCCATTGTGGTAAGGAACAGGGACATTTCCTGCATCATATACCCTACATTCATCAGGTTTCTTGGAAGATCCTCTGTATAAAAAACTATATAATAGGGCGCCTGAACGCTGAGAAAGCCGCTTCCGAAAAACTGTTTTTTCGTATTATCTATAATTGCAATGTCAGACGCAATCCTTCCAAAAAGGGAAAACAAGCTTTGATAATGCTTCCTAATCTCATCCAGCTTCTGATCATCTATTTTTTCAAAGGAATATTTTCTAACTGATTTTCTTACAAATATTGCCTCGTATAAATCCATTTCTCTACCTTTATACCGATCAATGTTATTTCTTCATTATTTCGCAACATTATTGTAACATATTCCATTTGAATTTCAAGACTACAAAAAAGGTGCTGAGATATTTTATCTCAGCACCTTTGCTTTACTTATTTTGCAAAATCAGTTACTCGACTTTCACGAATTACATTAACTTTAATCTGTCCCGGATATTCCAGTTCAGCTTCAATCTGTTTGGAAATATCTCTAGCTAACAATACCATCTGTGCATCATCAACCTGTTCCGGAACAACCATTACACGTACTTCTCTACCTGCCTGAATAGCAAAAGATTTTTCTACTCCCTTGAAGGAGTTTGTAATATTCTCTAAGTCTTTTAATCTGTTTGTATAAGCATCCAGTGTTTCCCTGCGCGCTCCAGGTCTGGACGCACTGATTGCATCTGCAGCCTGCACAATACATGAAATCAATGATGTCTGCTCGACATCTCCATGATGTGACTCTACCGAATTAATAACAATGGCCGGCTCTTTATATTTTCTACAAAGATCCGCACCAATCTGTATATGTGAACCTTCCAGCTCATGATCGATGGATTTACCGATATCATGAAGCAGACCTGCTCTCTTCGCCATGCGAACATCGAGACCAATCTCACCAGCCAACAATCCACATAACTGTGCTACTTCGATAGAATGCTGTAATGCATTCTGACCGTAACTTGTTCTAAATGTCATTCTACCCAGCAAGCGAATCAGTTCCGGATGAATTCCGCGAACGCCAACCTCCATAGCGGCAGCCTCACCTTCTTCACGGATTCTGGAATCCACTTCTTTTCTGGCTTTTTCCACCATTTCTTCGATTCTGGCCGGATGAATTCTTCCGTCAATGATCAGTTTCTCCAGAGCTATTCTGGCCACTTCACGGCGAATCGGATCAAATGATGAGAGAACGACAGCCTCCGGTGTATCATCAATGATCAGATCAACGCCGGTTGCATTCTCCAATGCTCGAATATTTCTACCCTCACGTCCAATGATGCGACCTTTCATCTCATCACTCGGAAGCTCAACAACAGAAATTGTTGTCTCAGAAACATGATCCACGGCACATTTCTGAATAGCTGTAACTACATATTCCTGGGCCTTGCGGGCAGCCTCATTCTTCGCCTGACTTGATAATTCCTTATAAAGTCTGGCAACGTCTACTTTTACTTCGTCTTCAACAGATTTTAAGAGATATTCTTTTGCTTGTTCGGAGGTGAAGCCGGAAATTCTTTCCAACTCCTGTACGCGTTTTTCCTGTAATTCATCAACCTGCTTTTTCTTTCTGTTTAGCTCAGCCTCTTTTGCTGCCAGATTGCTTTCTTTTCTCTCCAGAGCATCTGATTTACGATCCACAGATTCCTCTTTTGACAAAACGCGTCTTTCATACTTTTGCAGTTCAGCCCGACGTTCTCTATTCTCACGATCATGTTCGTTTTTGAGTTTCAGACTTTCTTCCTTCGCCTCAAGAAGGGCTTCTCTCTTCTTTGTCTCTGCTGTTTTCAAAGCATCATCGATAATCTTTCGAGCCTTTTCATCCGCAGAGCCAATTGTTTCAGCATCTTCAATCGCTTTTTTCTCTACTGCTTTTTTTCCGGCAATCGGAATTGTAACAAATACGCTGACAATCGCAGCAATGACAACTGCTAAAACAATGTAGATAGCTGTCACTACAGGATTACCTCCTATTTAATTTTATTGCATATTACAACGAATTTATTCTATACTTATTTGTCGATTTTGTCAAATCTCACAAAAAGGCTTTTCTCCCCCTTTTTTCCTTGTAAATACAATGATTTTTATACCTGCCTGAAAAAATGCTGAAAAATTTTTTATTTTTTCGCTGCCTTCTATTCCTCTTCGCTCATTTCCTGATAACTGCGGATCACCTGCGCTATATCGCTCACCGCATAGCCTTTTCTGGCCAAGAAGGCAGAACAACGTCTGTACTCCTTATCGTCCAGTCGATGAGGATGTCCGCTTTTCTTTAAAAGCAATTCCATCATAATCTGTTTCTCATCCACAGGAATCGCCTCCAACGCATTTTCAATGTATATTTCATCCACACCTTTGGCACGCAAATCCATTTTCAAAACCATCCGACTCTTCTTGTGCTGATAAGTCAAAACATAATTCTCAGCAAATCGTCGATCATTCAGGTATCCAAAGGAGCGGACATAGGACATTGCATGCGAAACACTCTCATCTTCAAATCCTGCCTCCCGCAATTTATCCTGTAGTTCCATTTCTGACCGCGGGCGATACAAGAGAAGATTCATCGCTTTCCGGATCGCTTTCTGCGGATCCGGTCCTTCATTCACTTCTGCGCATTTCTTTCGCTGTCTTCGATTATAATTCATCTTCCTCCGCCAGCTCTGACTGCTCTGTAGCTTCTTCTGTCGGTGCTTCCACTGCACTTTCGTCATAAGGCAGGCCATAAGCAGCACGCACCTTATTCTCAGCCATCTTCATAAACTCCGGATGCTCAGCGAGATAGATTTTCGCATTCTCACGTCCCTGTCCTATTTTTTCGCCTTCATAAGAATACCATGCGCCGCTCTTTTGAATAACATTCATATTAGCTGCCAGATCCAGGATATCGCCTTCTCTGGAAATACCTTTGCCAAACATAATATCAAACTCAGCCTCACGGAATGGCGGTGCCACTTTATTCTTTACGACCTTGATTCTGGTTCTGTTACCGATGACTTCTCCACTCTTTTTCAATGATTCGATTCTTCTGACATCCAGACGAACAGAAGAGTAGAATTTCAGTGCACGACCGCCTGTGGTAGTCTCCGGATTACCAAACATGATACCAACCTTCTCACGCAGCTGATTAATGAAGACCACGATACAGCTGGTTTTACTGATGGCCGCAGTCAGCTTACGGCATGCCTGTGACATCATACGTGCCTGCAGACCTACATGGGCATCTCCCATCTCACCATCAATCTCTGCTCTCGGTACAAGAGCCGCTACAGAGTCCACAATGATGATATCTACTGCACCGGAACGTACCATTGTCTCTGTAATTTCCAGTGCCTGCTCTCCGTTATCCGGCTGTGAAATATAGAGATTATCAATATCTACACCAATGCTTCTGGCATAGACCGGATCCAGAGCATGCTCTGCATCAATAAATCCGGCGATTCCGCCCTGTTTCTGTACTTCTGCCACCATATGCAACGCAACCGTTGTTTTACCTGATGACTCCGGACCATAGATCTCTACAATACGTCCGCGCGGAATACCGCCCACACCCAGGGCAATGTCCAGGCTAAGCGCACCTGTAGGAATCGCTTCTACATTCATGCTGGCATTATTATCACCAAGCTTCATGACCGCACCTTTACCAAACTGTCTTTCAATCTGTCCCAAAGCGGCATCCAAAGCCTGCTGTTTTCCATCCACCTGTTTTGTATCTTTTGCCATAATTTTTCTCCTGTTTTTCTATTTCGTTTAGCTGTTCTCCGAAGGAGCAACAGTATCACAATCCTTTTTCACATCTCATCAGGATCATACTGATCTAAGCCTGAAAATAAATTCAGAGGAAGTTGCTGTCAGCGAAGCTTTATCGCATTCGGCTTCAAATCTCAATCCCAATTCCAGTCCCTTTCATCGTTTTTTCGAACATGCGTTCTGTCTTATAGTATCTTATTACAAACACCACTAAATGTCAACTCATAAAGAATTGAATTATGCCCATTTACTTTTCTCTTTAATGATACTACAGTTTTTTTCGTTATGTCAATTTCCCTGCAGGACACTTCGTGTTCGACTTCGTGTTCGACTCCGTGGAAATCCCTTTCCCAGGCGCTTTGCATATGAAGAGGTAAAAAATATGGGGTGAGATAACATTTACTTTTTGTGTTTTCTTCGCCTTCAGAATAGCATAAGGGCTGTCGTATAAATACGACAGCCCTTGTAAAATGCTTATACTTTTATGTCTGCTATTCTTTCTGCATCATGGCATTCAAGTCGAAATCCGGCACAGCAAAGCCTGATTTTCCATGGCCTTAGCCAATCAGCCAATCATACAGCTCCTGATACTGTTTTGCAGAATTTGCCCAGGAGAAATCAGCCTCCATAGCGCGATCAACGATCTTATTCCAATCACGTTTCTTATCATAGTAGATACGCTCTGCATAACGAACAGTTCCCAGCATCTCATGTGCATTGTAATTCGCGAAGGAGAATCCTGTACCTGTTCCTTCATACTCATTGTATGGCTGTACAGTGTCCTTCAGACCGCCTGTCTCACGAACGATCGGAACTGTACCGTAACGAAGGCTCATCAACTGGCTCAATCCGCACGGCTCAAACAGAGATGGCATCAGGAATGCATCACAGGAACCATAGATCTTATGAGAAAGTTCATCTGAATAGAAGATATTTGCAGAAACCTTTCCGCCGTACTTCCATGCAAAGTAACGGAACATGTTCTCATGTTTTGCTTCACCGGTACCAAGAACTACCAGCTGAATGCTATCCTGGCACATTTCATCCATCATATATGCGATCAGGTCAAAGCCCTTCTGGTCTGTCAGACGGGAAACGACACCGATCATCATAGCCTTCGGATCTACATTAAGACCAAGCTCTTTCTGCAGTGCAGTTTTATTTTTTACCTTCTCATGACGGAAGTTCTTTACATTATAGTTCGCAACCAGCTTTGTATCTGTTTCCGGATTGTAATCATCATAGTCGATACCATTAACGATACCACGCAGATCATTCGATCTCGCACGCATCAGTCCGTCAAGACCTTCACCAAAGAATGGTGTCTTAATCTCTTCTGCATAAGTATTACTTACAGTAGTAATAGCATCAGCATAAACAAGACCACCCTTCAGAAGGCTGGCATCTCTCTGGAACTCCAGCTTATCCGGTGTGAAATAGTAATCTGACAAACCGGAAATGCTCTTGATCGTCTTCATGTCCCAGATACCCTGGAATTTCAGGTTATGGATGGTCATAACACTCTTAATACCCTGGAAGAACTCATTTCCCTGGAAACGCTCATGCAGATAAACAGGAATCAGACCTGTCTGCCAGTCATGGCAATGGATGACGTCCGGACGGAAATCGATTACCGGAAGAATAGAAAGTGCAGCTTTGCTGAAGAATGCGAATTTCTCCAGATCCCATGGCATACCTGCGTATGGACGATCACCTGAGAAATGCTCTTCATTATCGATGAAGTAGAATTTAATGCCTTCATACTCCAGCTCAAAGATACCTACATACTGCTCACGCCAATTCAGATCCATATAAAAGTTTGTTACATATGTCATCTGATTCTTGAACTGCTCTTTGATAGAAGAGTATTTCGGAATAATAACTCTTACATCATAATGCTCTTTATCCAGGCATTTCGGAAGAGAACCTACAACGTCTGCCAATCCACCTGTTTTAATAAATGGAACGCACTCGGATGCAACAAATAAAATGTTTTTCATAATTAAATCCTCTCTTGCAAGTTAACTTGATACTATGTATTACCAACCCACTCCTGCGCACAGTTGTGAATTCGCTCCGGAGCTTCCTCCGGAAAGTATTCCAACAATACATTTTTCATTTTTAACAATATAATTATAAAATATCTTATTTGATTTGTAAATAATGACATTTACATTCGCGTGAAAAGAACAGTTTTCTCTCAAAAATTCACAAATAATTATGCAGATAATTTACATGTACGCTAAAATCTACTATCATATTTTCTAAAGTAAATAGTATGTTTTTATGCATTTCTGAGTAAACACAATTGGAGTATATTATGTCGGAATTTAAACTGCATTCAGAGTTTCAGCCAACCGGAGACCAGCCCCGGGCCATCGAAGCGCTGGTGGAAGGTTTTCGGGAAGGTAACCAGTGTCAGACGCTACTGGGCTCAACCGGTTCCGGTAAAACCTTTACCATGGCAAATATCATCCAGGCTTTACAGAAACCAACCCTGATCATCGCACACAATAAAACCCTGGCCGCCCAGCTCTATAGCGAGTTCAAAGAATTTTTTCCGGAAAACGCCGTGGAATATTTCGTTTCTTACTATGATTATTATCAGCCGGAAGCCTATGTCCCTTCCTCTGACACCTACATTGCCAAGGATTCCTCCCGCAATGAGGATATCGACAAATTACGCCTTTCCGCCACTTCTTCCCTGATTGAGCGTAAGGATGTCATTGTCATTTCCAGTGTTTCCTGCATATATGGTCTGGGAAGTCCCAAGGATTTCGAACTGATGCTGATCACTCTGCGAGTAGGTATGGAGATTGAACGGGATGATGTGATCCGTCGTCTGATTGATATCCAATACGAACGTAATGAAATCGATTTTCACCGCGGCACCTTCCGTGTCCGTGGAGATGTATTGGACATCGTTCCTGCCGACATTGGCGACTATGGCGTCCGCATTGAATTTTTCGGTGACGAGATTGATCGTATTCAGGAGATTGACCTCTTGACCGGCAGCACGATCCGTGACCTGAAATTCGTTCACATTACACCTGCTTCCCATTATGTTGTGCCGATGGAGACAATCCTTGCCGCTACCAAAAATATTGAGGAAGAGCTGGACGAACGCATACGCTATTTCAAAAGCGAGGATAAGCTCCTGGAAGCGCAGCGAATCGAAGAGCGTACTAACTTTGATATGGAAATGCTGCGGGAAACCGGCGTTTGTTCCGGCATCGAAAACTACTCCCGCCATCTCTCCGGTCTGCAGCCCGGTCAGCCGCCTTATACCCTGATGGATTTCTTCCCGGATGACTTTCTGATCATCATTGATGAGTCACATAAAACGATTCCGCAGATCGGTGCTATGTATGCCGGTGACCGTTCCCGCAAAAGTACCCTGGTGGATTATGGCTTCCGCCTGCCCTCCGCCCTGGATAATCGTCCCCTTAATTTCTCCGAATTTGAGGAAAGGATCGACCAGATTTTGTTTGTTTCCGCCACACCGGGAGAATATGAGGCTAATCACGAGTTGCTTCGCGCAGAGCAAATTATTCGCCCCACCGGTCTTTTGGACCCACTTGTGGAAGTCCGTCCTGTAGATGGGCAAATCGATGATCTGATTTCTGAAGTAAAAAAAGAGACTGCTGCCCACCACAAGGTGCTCGTTACAACCTTAACCAAACGTATGGCAGAAGACCTCACCGATTATATGAAAGATGCCGGTATCCGTGTTCGCTATCTGCATTCTGACATTGATGCGCTGGAACGTACCAAAATCATACGTGATATGCGTCTGGATGCCTTTGATGTACTGATCGGCATTAACCTTTTGCGAGAGGGTCTGGATATTCCGGAAATCACGCTGGTGGCAATCCTTGACGCTGACAAAGAAGGTTTTCTTCGTTCCGAGACTTCTTTGATCCAGACCATCGGCCGTGCAGCCAGAAATGCAGAAGGTCATGTCATCATGTATGCAAACACGATGACTGATTCCATGCGGCACGCGATTGATGAAACAAAGCGCCGTCGTCAGCTGCAGGATGCTTATAATAAACTGCATGGCATCACCCCTACCACGATCAAAAAGAGCGTACGCGACATGATTAGTATTTCTCAGGATATGGCTCGTACGGAAAGCCGCCTTGAAAAGGATCCTGAATCTATGAACCGGGACGAGTTGGAAAAACTGATTGCAAATGTCGAAAAACAAATGCGGGCAGCCGCTGCTGAGCTGAATTTCGAAGCCGCTGCGCAGCTTCGCGATCAGATGCTTTCGCTTCGCGAAACACTGGCCAATTTCTGATATGTCATCACTTGGCTTGCATTCTGCAAAAAGAATGATTGCCGGATAATTTATGATGAGCGTTTGTTATCAAGCCACCTACACAAAGCGCCCGGAAGGGAGGACTCCCACTAAATTCAAGAACGCCTCGGGCGTTCTTGCCGCGGCGTGGCCGAG
>R14__coassemble_645_pt1 | contig 22224 bp, 18 predicted proteins | sample R14__metabat2_high_PE_005 | metagenome-assembled genome bin R14 | reverse complement strand
TTTTTTTTTTCCCTAAAAAAAATTTTTTAAATTTTTTTTTTTTTTTTTGTTTTTGGGGGTGGTTTTTTTTGCCCCCCTGTTGTAAAATTGCCCGGTCCCCCGTTCCACCCGTTCCCCCGCGATTCCCCGTTCCGATTTTCAGTGTTATTTAAGTTTCGGAAAGTAAAATGACTTAAAAGGTGTAATATATCTTTTAAGTCATTTTTTACAGGGAGAAATTGGAAATAATGAAAATTTTAATTATAGAAGATGAAAAACTGTTGGCAGATTCGTTGCAAATGTTATTGTCCAGAAAGGGTTTTGATGTGGAGTGTGCTTATGACGGGAAGACCGGCGAGGAATATGCAGAGCTTGGCATTTATGATCTGCTGATCCTGGATGTCATGATGCCGGGCATGGACGGATACCAGGTGGCCAGGCAGGTCAGAGCGCAGCGCTGCGCCACGCCGATTCTCATGCTGACGGCAAAGTCAGATTTGGAAGATCGCATTACAGGTCTGAATGCCGGTGCTGATTATTATCTCACGAAGCCCTTTGATCCCAGGGAATTGCTGGCCTGCATCAATGCGCTGCTGCGTCGTCAGGGTGGGCAGGTGGATGAAATGACCTATGGAAACACTTCGCTGGATCTTTCTACCTGCATACTATCCTGTGGTGAAAAAAATATCCGTCTCAGCGACCGTGAATTCGACGTGATGCGTTTCCTGCTGCAGTCCCGGGAGAAAAATATTTCCAAGGAGCTTTTGCTGGTAAAAATCTGGGGTTTTGAGTCCAATGCCACGGAAAATCATGTAGAGGTATATGTAGGATTTCTGCGCAAAAAACTCAAAAGCATTGGGTCAAATATTCGAATCGTGGCCATTCGCAGGCAGGGCTATCATCTGGAGGTGGATGAATCATGCTGAAAAAATTACGAATTAAATTTATCGTCATCAATATGACGATTGTGACGATCATGATGGTATTCATCTTTTGCCTGCTCTACTATTCGACCAGCCGTAACCTGGAGCGGGAAAGTATGCAGATGATGAACAGCATAGCCGTTAATCCCATGTATATTGCTGAATTGAATGCGGAGGAGGTAGAAGGTGTCAGACTTCCCTATTTCAGCGTCGTTGTCAACCATGCAGGGGAGACCACGGAAATCGGCGGCGGATTTTTCGATTTGTCGAATGATGATTTTCTGCAGGAAATTGTCGACAATACCTTAAATGCGCATACGGATAGCGGTGTTTTGAATAATTACAATCTGCGTTTTCTGCGGACGGAGACACCAATGGGGCAGTGTCTGGTGTTTGCGGATATTACCAGTGAGCATTCGATTTTACGGCACATGCTGCAATCCTTTGCCATCACGGGTGGGATTGCCTTCCTGGTTTTTCTGGGCATCAGTATGCTGCTGGCGCGCTGGGCCGTCGGTCCTGTGGAGAAGGCCTGGAAGCAGCAGAAGCAGTTTGTGGCAGATGCATCGCACGAGCTGAAAACACCACTGACAGTCATTATGACTGACGCAGAACTTTTGACGGCAGAAGAATGCGCAGCTGCTGAGAGAAGGCAGCTGACAGGCAGTATTCTGACTATGTCTAAGCAGATGCGCGGCTTGGTGGAAAGTCTGCTGACACTGGCCAGGATCGACAACGGAAGCTTACAGAGCGAAATGACAGAGCTCAATTTTAGTGATTTGCTGGAGGAGTCAGTCATGCTCTTTGAGCCGCTATTTTTCGAAAAGGGCATGCTCTTTTCCTATGAAATTGCGCCGGAAATCGTGATGAAAGCTAATCGCGCTCATTTGAAGCAGCTTCCGGAAATATTTCTGGACAACGCACAGAAGTATGCCACACCCGGCGGCAAAACTATTCTCAGCTGTCAGCGGATTTCTGCGAAAAAATGTCTGCTTTCCGTGGCAAATCAGGGTGAACCGATACAGCCGGAGGAGATGGAAAATCTATTTAAACGTTTCTACAGGGCAGATAAGGCGCGGACAGGCCGGCAGGGCTACGGCATCGGGCTTTCTATTGCGGAGAGTATTGCGCTGGAACATCGCGGAAAAATCTGGGCAGAAAGCCGCAACGGATACAATAGCTTTTACGTTGAACTGCCATGTATTTGAACACTGAAGAAGCAATCTCACGCCTCTGCTAAAAACAGGCCGGAGGAGCGGTTGCATTATACATAATCCTTGAATAAATATAGAAATAAATCCCGCTTGATCCGACTCGGCTCGCATTAGCTCGCCTCACAAGTCGCGGCGCCGGGATTTTTTCTATGTTTTATTCACTGAACGGTAAATTGCGACAGCCCCTTCTTTTTTTCTGCTTTCAGTATAGATTCAGCAAGTGCTGATACAATCATAAGCGGTTCTGAAGCAGATCCGGCCTGTTTTCAACTAAGAGGGAGAGCGCTTTGCGCTCGGCCACGCTGTGCCAGGAAAGCCTGAGGCGTTCTTGAACAAAGCATGGTCTATCCCGGATCGGGAGAAAAAGCTCTCATGAGCGGGATCGGAAATATGATGAGGACGTCAAAAACGTCATAGCTGTAAAAATACATAGAATACTCCCTAACTTCTTATATGCATCAAATTGCTTCAGAACCTCTGCATAAAACAGAGTGCACGGACGCTCTTAAAAATTTACAGGAGGTAAGTATGATATCAGTCGAGCATTTGACAAAGTATTATGGTGAGCATCTGGCAGTGGATGATCTTTCATTTGAAATCGCCGATGGTCATGTGTACGGATTTCTGGGTCCGAACGGCGCCGGAAAATCTACGACGATGAATATCATGACCGGATGTTTATCTGCCACAGATGGGCATATTCTAATCGAAGGACATGATATTTTTGATGAACCGCAGGAGGCAAAGCGTTTGATCGGTTATCTGCCGGAGCAGCCGCCGCTCTATATGAACGAAACACCTTTGGACTATCTGATGTTTGTGGGAAGAGCCAAAGGCTTGAAAGGCGAAGCGCTTTACGAACAGATCGAAAACGTCATCGAACAGACAGGCATCAGCCAGGTGGCACAGAGAAGAATTTCCCAGCTCTCCAAAGGTTACAAGCAGAGGGTTGGCATTGCGCAGGCTCTTCTGGGCAATCCCAAGGTCATCATTCTTGATGAGCCGACAGTTGGTCTGGATCCCTTGCAGATCATTGAAATCAGAGAATTAATCAGATCACTGGGGGAAACGCACACGGTCATCTTTTCTTCTCACATTTTGTCAGAGGTGCAGGCTATCTGTGATCAGATTCTGATGATCGCAGGCGGTAAACTGGTGGCTTTCGGAACACCGGAAGAGCTGGAGAAAAAATTACTTTCACCGAATGAAATCATGATCACGATAGATGCTGAAAAAGAATATGCCGAAAGTCTGCTTACGCAGCTGCCGCATATAACGGAAATCACGGCAGAGGAGGATCATGAAGGACATCTGCATGTGAACGTAAAGAGTGATATCGATGATATTTATGAACTCTCAAGAATGATTTTCCGCACACTGGCAGCCAAGGGAATCGATCTTCTGGAAATGAATCTGAAGAAAGCAGATCTGGAGGATATCTTTATTGAACTGACAGATAGTCGCTATCAGGCAGATGCGGAAGCAGATGGTGCGTTAGGAGACGAGGATGCTGATGTTTCTGAGAATGCGGAAACTTATACAGATATGGGAATCCTGGTGTCTGCGGAAAGCATCGCAGATGAGGCGGAGCTTTTTGATTCCGGTGCAAGCGTAAATGCGAATGTGCCTATGAAGGAGAATAGTGACAGAGAGGAGGGTCCGGTATGAGTGCGGTTTTTGCCCATGAATTGAAGAATTATTTTCGCACCTTAACAGCCTACGTTTTTGGCGCTTTTCTGCTGGTTTTCACAGGAATCGGCGCCATGATGTATAACATCAATGCGGCAGTAAGTAATTTCGAATATGTATTGCAGTTCTGCAGTATCGTGTTTGTCGTGATCGTGCCGATCCTTACCATGCGCGTTATTGCAGAGGAGAGAAAGCAGAAAACAGACCAGCTGCTCTATTCACTTCCGATCACCACGACGGAAGTAATTCTTGGCAAATATCTGGCCTTGCTGGTAGTTTTCCTTCTGCCGATGATTATTATCTCGGTTTATCCGATGATTTTTGCCAGATTCGGTGACGTTTATCTGATGACATCCTATGGTAGCTTGCTGGCTTTCTTTATCATGGGAGCAGCCCTGATCGCCATCGGTATATTTATTTCTTCTCTGACAGATAACCAGGGATTTGCGGCGGGTATCGGCATTGCGGCCATTCTCCTGAATTACTTCAGTGTTACCCTTTCAGAATATGTTTCTACGACAGCCTTTAGTTCACTGGTCGTATTTTGCATCATCTCTGTTTTGCTGGCAATTGCGGTAGAACATCTGACGAAAAATGAATACCTTGGTTTTGGACTGGGTGGACTTTTGGTCATTGTATTTTTCGCAATGTTTATGATCGACAGTGAGAAACTGGAAGGATTGCTGCCGGATATTATGACAAAATTGTCTCTCTTTAAGCAGTTTAATACCTTTGTAAATGGTGTATTTGATTTGCGTGCATTGGTATATTTCCTGTCCGTTATCGTATTCTTTCTCTTTCTGAGTGTGCAGTCCCTTGAGAAACGGAGGTATAACTGATGAAAAAGCTGCAAAAGCCGAAAAAGCTGCAAAAACCAAAAAAACTGCAGAAACCGAAAAAACTGCAGAAAATTGCCTTCCGGGGCGGCGCCTATTCACTGGTCATTACCGGAATTGTACTGGCTATACTGCTGGTAGTGAATCTGTGTGTATCTTCACTGCCTGCTACATTAACGAAATTTGATATCAGTTCATCTAAGCTCTATTCCATCACCAGTAATACCAAGGTGGTTGTGAATAATCTGGAAAAGGATGTCACGATTTACTGGATCGTACAGAATGATGAGGAAGATAGCATCATTGAGAATCTTCTGGAAAAATATGACAGCCTCTCGGATCATGTAGAGGTAGTAAAGAAAAATCCGGATGTATACCCGACATTTGCGGAGCAGTATACATCAGAAGAGGTGGCCAATAACAGCCTTGTCGTAGAGTGCGGAGAACGTTACAGATACATCGCCTACGATGAAATTTATCTGCAGGAAGCAGATGCAAGCTCCTATAGCTATACCACATCCTTTGATGGTGAGGGCGCAATTACCTCCGCTATTGACTATGTGATCAGTGATGAGCTTCCGCAGGTATATCAGCTGGAGGGTCATGGCGAGGCGGATCTCCCGGAGACCTTCAGCGATCAGATCAAAAAGGAAAATTATGATGTGCAGACACTGTCTCTGCTGACAGTGGATGAGATTCCGGAGGATGCAGCCTGCATTATGATCTATGCGCCGGAAAGTGATATTTCTGAAGAAGAAGCCAGCATGTTATCCGAATATGTGGAAAACGGCGGAAAGCTTCTGGTTATGGCAGGACCGGTGGAAGATGTGGAGCTGACAAATCTGTATAGCATTCTTGGAAACTATGGTGTGACCGCCAGCGAGGGTGTTGTGGTAGAGTCTGACCGTGAGCACTATGCCTTCCAGAGTCCGGTAGTGCTTTTGCCGGATGTGGAGAGTAGTGAGGTGACAGATTCTTTGATCGAGGAGAAATATTATCCGATCATTCCGGTGGCTACAGGTTTAAATCTGGCAGATGCGGATTCTTCCGTGACAGCCCTTCTTTCTACCTCCGTTGATTCCTACAGTAAAGTGGCCGGCTATGATATGGAGACATATGAGAAGGAAGACGGAGATATCGATGGTTCCTTTGCCCTGGCAGTTTCTGTTGATGCAGCAAATGACGGACAGATTATCTGGTTTACTTCTTCCGTATTTATGGAGGATATGTACAATTCCTATTCTTCCGGTGCCAATATCAATCTCGGTATGAACAGTTTGTCTGCCCTTGTAGGTGAGCGTGAAGCCATTGCTGTGCGCAGCAAATCTTTGAATTATAATTATCTGACGATCAGTGATTCCCAGAGCGCGATGCTGAAAACGGTCATGATCGGTATTTTGCCGCTGGCTTATCTGGGAATCGGTGTCATCGTTGTGCTTAGAACAAGGAGGAAACAGAATGAAACGGCGTAAGACAATGATCACCCTGCTGGTCGTTCTGGCTGTGGCATGTGTGGCAACCCTGATCGTAAGAGGTGTTGAGGAGCATAAGGAACAGATTCAGAATACAGATGAGGTCATCCTGGAAGTTGCTGCGGAGGACGTAGAAAGTCTTTCATGGACTTATGATGATACCTCATTATCATTCCATAAAAACGATGACGTATGGCAGTGGGATGACGATGAAGAATTTCCGGTCGATGAAGAAAAAATCGAAGATCTTTTAGCTGACTTTGAAAGCTTCGGCGCAGCATTTAAGATCGAGGAGGTGGAGGATATGGGACAGTATGGCCTGGATGATCCGACCTGCACGATAAATTTTGCTACAGCCGATGAAGAGTATGAGGTGCTGCTTGGCGATTACAGCAAGATGGACTCCCAGCGTTATGTTTCTGTCGGTGATGGCAATGTCTATCTGGTAAAATCGGATCCCTTTAGCGATTTTGAGATTGAGCTGGAAGATACGGTGCTGAATGATCGGACACCAAGCTTTGGAGATGTAAAAAAGATTACTTTCAGCGGTCAGGAAAATTATGAGATCGATTATGTGGAAGAAAATGATGTTACCTATTGTGCTGATGATCAGTATTTCACAGAGCAGGACGGAAAAACGCTTGCCCTGGATAGTTCTAATGTCAAACAGTATTACAATGCCATTGCGCAGATGAATCTGAATAATTATGCAAGCTACAATGTAACGGATGATGAATTAGCTGCCTGGGGTCTGGATGATCCGGAACTGACGGTGACCATCGAATATACGGAAGAGGACGAGGATGGAAATGAGACAGACGAGTCCTTTGTGCTCCATATCGGTGAAAATCAGGAGGAGCTGGCTGAAAAGGAAAAGGCGGAGTCGAAGGATAAAGAATATGACGGCACTGTCACAGCCTATGCAAGAGTGGGTGATTCTAAGCTGGTTTATGAGATTACCGCTACAGAGTATGATTCTCTGATGGCAGCAGCCTACGATGATCTGCGCCATGAAGAAGTATTCACAGCAGATTTCGATGATGTGAAAGAGCTGGATATTACTTTGGATGGAGAAGAATATAGTATTACATCTGAGAAAGATGGAGATGATCGCACATACTCTTATAATGACGAAGAGGCGGATATCACAAATCTCCGCACAAGCATTACAGACCTCTCTGTAAAGGAATTCACTGATGCGGAGCTGCCGGACAAGCAGGAAATCAGTCTGCAGCTGCATCTGGATAAAGAGAATGATCCTGTGATTTCGATAGAAATCTATCGCTACGACAGCGAGAGCTGTCTCGTCGTAGTCGACGGCGAAACCCTGGGACTGGTCAACAGATCCGCAGTGGTAGACATGATCGAAGACGTAAACGATATCGTATTGTAGGCAGGAAAGCCAGGGGACGGGGTTGATGGTTCATTTCTGTAGAAATGAGCCATCGACCCCGTCCCTCTCATACCATATATTTCCGGTAGGAGGATGGTGAAACGCCAACCGCTTTTTTGAAAGAGCGGATGAAATTTTCGGTGCTTTTATATCCGGCATTGGCTGCAATATCCTGGATACTTTGACCGGAGGACAGCAGACAATCCTTTGCATAGCCGATTCTGCGCAGGGTCAGATATTCATGCGGTGAATAACCGGTCTGCTGGCGGAAGCAGCGAGTCAGATAGGAGGCACTCAAGCCTACCTGTGAAGCGATATCCGCCACAGAAAGTACTTCATGAAAATGAATGTCCATATAGTGCATGGCATCCTCCACACGCATGTTGATCGAATTATTTGCTGATTTCTGGCTCAGCATGATACAGCAAAGCATAGAGTAAATAGTTTCGGAAATACTGATTTCCGAAGGGTGTTCAGTTTGCTCATGATAATTGATCAGATGCAGCAGCAGATGTTCGAGCTCATCGGAATTGGCGCAGGGGAAGACGTGATTATGATTATGGATCGTCAGAATCTGCTGCATATAAACCGGACAGGTAATACCGTCAAATACAAGCCAGAAAAATTCCAGATCATCACAAAGGGAACGATATTCATGCGGATTTTTGCAATCAAAGAAAACTGCATCGCCGGCTGCGGCGGTGTATTTTTTTCCGTTTAAGCTCAGTTCCATAGAACCATTTTTCAGGAGAAAAAGCATATAATGCAGCTGGTGGCTGGGCAGGCGGGCAATCTCATGCTGATTACTGAAATGATAATTTCGATTACAGAAAAAATGTCCTATCCTGGTAGGGTAAAATAATACCTGCTCAGCAAAAGAAGAAGGTGTGAACAGATATCGGATCGATTTCGATAAAACCCCTTTTTCCTGGAAAATCATAGCCTCTACCAATCCTTTCTGAAATACAGAGAAAATCTGAAAAAATGACTAAGAGAATATATCAAACTTCCTCCAAAGCAAGAAATATTGAAAAAAAAGTCAAAAAAGCGAAAAACCCATGAAGCGGATAAAAGTTTCAAAAAACGTGTCCGGGCACGCTCTTTTTTCGGCTTTTGTAACAAAAAACAATAATGTGAAAATTGTTTTCAGATTATTTATATTTTAGCACATTAGAATCGAAAATATCAATTTATAGGCGATTTTTGTGATTGTAATTAATGCATTTGGTTGCTATAATGTAAATCAGAGATTAGGTAAATCCTACCAAGTAGTAAAGAAAGGGGATTTTTGACATGAAAGTTGCATTTGATGTAGATGTTCTGGCAAAACAGTATGACATCAACACTATGGTACACAAAGTTGCTGACTGGGGTTACAAATATATTGAGCAGTCACCACATCCACGTATCAATCCATTTTACAAACACCCACTGTTCTCTAAAGAGTGCGAGGCTGAGTATCGTCAGGCACTGAAAGAGACAGGTGTAGAGATTTCTTCCTTTATCGTAGTTTATCGTTGGAGCGGCCCTACAGAGGAGCAGCGTCAGCATGCAGTAGCTAACTGGAAGAAAATTATCGAGATCGCAGTAAACATGGGCGTTCCGGTAATCAATACAGAGTTCTCAGGCGATCCTAACCAGCAGGAAATCTGCAACGGTATGTGGTTCCGTTCTATGGAGGAGCTTCTTCCAATCATCGAGAAAGAAGGACTTCGTGTAGAGGTTCAGTCTCATCCATACGATTTCTGTGAGCTGAATGACGAGGCTTGTGACCTTGTTAAATCATTCCGTTCTCCTAACCTTGGCTATGTATATTCAGCATCTCATGGATTCTTCTATGATCAGGGTAAAGGCGATGTTCGCCATATGCTGAAATATGCAGGAGATGAGCTGACACACGTTCTCTTCGCAGATACATACAACCAGACCAAAGACTGCCGTTACATCCTGAACCCACCGTGGCTGAACGCTAGAGGTAAAGCAGATGTAACAATCCATCAGCATACAGCTATGGGCGAAGGCGAAGTTGACTTCCCAGGCATCTTCGAGACACTTCGTGAGATGGATTTCGCTAACAAACAGCTCAAAGCTGACGCTCCTAAGGTTGGTGGAGATAACATCGCATGCGTATCTTACTTTGGATTCCCGGAGAAGATGGACAAACAGGCTCCGGAAGCACGCGAGATCATCGAGCGCGAACTTCTTGGCAAATAATTTTGCTGAGTTGATTTATAATTTTACTTCTTTTATCATCAGGGAAAGGCCATGCTTAGCATGGTCTTTTCTCTTGTCTTCATAGTTAGCAAGAAAGCATATGATACTTGGAGGGGACATCCACAGCCTCGGTCCTTGGTGAGTGCGACCGTAAGGGAAGCACAAACCTAGTACCGTTAGGCGAGGACTAAGCGCGAGCGGTCCCCGGAAAATATCATATGCTTTCTTGCGTCACGGAAAAAGTGCTTAGCATGGTCTTTTCTCTTTGTATTGAAATCTCTTTAAAATTATCTTCTATAGGTGTATAATTGTTCTAATTGTAAAGTAATTTACAAATTTTTAGAGAGTAAAGGAGATTAGAATCATGGGATGTTTTTATTGTGATGAGCATCATGAGGGACGTGAGTCCATTATGTTTGAAGTAGGCGAGATGAAGGCAGGCGTTCTTTATCTGTTTAAGGATCAGTCCCACAAGGGTCGTTGTGCACTGGCTCTGAAAAATCATAAAAAAGAGCTTTGCGAGTGTGACGCACAGGAGAGAGCAGATTACGCAGAAGATCTGGCAGCAGCATCAGGCGCGATCAAGAAACTCTGGGGATGCACAAAAATCAATCTGGGATCTTTCGGTGATACCAATCCGCATCTGCACTTCCATATCGTACCGAAATACGAGGGTGGATTTGAATTCGGCGGAAGCTTTGCTATTACCAATCCGGAGCCTGTATTCCTGAAAGACGAGGAGTATCAGGAGATGATCGCTGCACTGAAAAAAGAGCTTAATATCTAATGCAGTGATGTCATAAAAGAGTAAGATGCGCTCTGCATTGCATGATCCGGAAAGGAAAAACAATGCAGAGCGTTCCTTTTATCTACATGCTTTCTAAATGGAATGCTTAAGAGGGAAACAGAGCAGGTGATCAGAGAAAGAGGGGGCATCCTTTGATTACCGTTCCAAAAGTGGAGAAAACATGAATTCGAATACATCAGAAAAAGAGAAGAACAAACGCAGAAAAAAAACGTCCGCTGACCAAGAAAAACAGGGACGAATTAATGATAAATCGAATAAAGCTGAACGGAAAGCTTCTGCTAATCGTGTAAAGATGCAGACCAGAAGAAAGGCGTCAGTCAATGAACTGGATGAACTGATCGCATCGATTGATGAAGAAGGGCGGGATCAGGAGCAAATTTCTGCAAAAGCAGCTAAAACAGGTCAGAAAATAAACAGAATCCGTGAATCGAAAAAAAACAATAAAAAAGCAAAGACTTCTGTAAACAAAAAGACTGGTGAAAGAAACAGCATAGAAAAGAAAAAAGCTGCCAAAGCGGTAAAGCGGACAGAAGGCAGATCTGCAAGCAGTGGAACAGAGGATGGCAAGAGCAGAAAGCGTTTTTCGGGTAAAAAAGGAAAAAGAGGAGAAGCGGGCAAACCAATCGTTCGCAGCAGACTGGCGCCGAAAGATGAAAAGGAAATAAGACGCGCAGAGGAAGAGCGAAGTGCAGACCGACGCCGACGAGACCGTGAGCGGGCAGAGAGAAGAAAAAATAAAGCGGATGTCAATACTCGTCATGTATTGATCCTGGTCATTATCGCAGTCTTTGTCATGAATGCAGCTATGCTTGTCATGCTGGCAGTCAAGGGTGTACATAGTATCGGCACCGAATCTGTGGCTACGGAAACAGAAAGCGTCTCCTCTGTTGTGGGAACAAGCGAGGAGACGGCAGTTGCAGAAGTGCCCGAGGAGACCGTCAGCACAGTGACAATTCTGGGAACGGGAGATAATTTGATCCAGGAGGCCCTGTATACACAGGCGCAGACTGATGACGGATATGATTTCACTACTTTCTATCAGCATGTGAAATCCTATATTCAGGCGGCTGATATCGCAACGGTCAACCAGGAGACACCATTGGCGACAGATATAGCGGATCCGTCGGGAGACGACAGCTACAATACGCCGACAGAGGCAGGAGATGCCCTGATCGATGCCGGTTTTGATGTGATCAATCAGGCAAATGATCATACGCTGGATATGGGCGAAGAGGGTGCTGCAGCCACAATGGATTACTGGGATTCGCAAAACATTCCTTACGTAGGACTCTATCGAAGTGATGAGGATATGGAAAATATCCGCATCATCGAAAAAAACGGTATCAAGGTAGCCTTTCTTGGATTTACTTCTGAATCCGGTCAGACACTGGACGAAGAATCAGAGATAAAGCTTTGCAGCATGGATGATGAGGCGCAGGTAGAATCGCTGATCGAAAAGGCCAAATCGGAAGCAGACTATGTAGTCGTTCATGCCCATTGGGGTAATGAAGGCGATGAGGAATGTAATACCTCGCAGGAAAGCATGGCACAGAATATGGTAGACTGGGGTGCTGATCTGATCTTTGGTCATCATCCGCAGGTGATGCAAAGGCTTGATGTACTGAAGAGAAGCAGTGACGGAAAAGAGTGTCCGGTATGGTATTCCGGTGGAGATTTTCTGTCCGGACAGGAAAACAGAAATCAGCTGATCAGCGGACTATTGACCGTTACCGTGACGAAGGATAATACGACAGGAGAGGTTACTGCAGAAACGATGAATTTCCTGCCAATCGTGACCCATTATGTAGGGGATCGGCAGGATCTGGTGATCTATCCGCTGTCACAGTATACGGAAGCCTTGGCGGGTGAGCATGGCGTGGCGGATTATGAAGGCATAGCTATGTCATTGGATTACATCAATGAAATCATCAATGCGAACATTCCATCACTTTATATTAACAAAGATGGTCTGGTGAATGCTTACACAGAGCCGAAAGGATCGACAGCAGGCGAAAGCGCATCGAGCAGCGCAAATAACAGTACAAACAGTAGTACGAATAATTCATCTTCAGGAAGTTCATCGTATGACGAAGATTATGATTCGGATTATGACTATGATTATGATGAAGATTATGATTCGGATTATGACTATGATGAAGATTATGATTACGATTATGATTATGACTATGATTCGGACTACGACTATGACTATGATTACGACGAGGATTATTATTAATAAGTCCTTCAGCGCGAGACTTGAATGCAGAACAAGCAAAGGGCCTGCGTTTATGAGCAAGTAGCGAAGCGGATTTCGAATGTCCGCCCTAATAGAGATAGCAGGACTGTGGCATTTCGGAAGGATAAACCGGATCGGAAATGCAGGCAGTCCTGTTTTATCGTTTTTTTCGAAAAAAATTATTTGAGGTGGAAGAGTAAGGAGGAGAGGAATGGTTTACGAAGGAAGCGTTTACAGGCCGCCCAGTGAGGCGCGCAGTTTTATTTTACAGGTGACGATCGGATGCGCCAGAAATGAATGTACCTTTTGTACGATGTACAAGGACAAAAAATTCCGCATCCGAAAGATGGATGAGATCGTAGCAGATATTTATGATGTCTACAATCAGGTGGGCGATCATATTCGCCGTATATTTCTGGCCGACGGAGATGCGCTGATCATTCCGACACCGCAGCTGCTGGAAATCCTGCGTATTTTAAGAGAGACATTTCCATCGGCGGAAAGAATCACCTCCTATGGTGCGCCAAGGGATGTGCTGGGAAAATCCCTCGAGGAGCTGAAGCTGCTGCATGAAGCGGGTCTTGAAATGATTTATATGGGTCTGGAATCCGGCAACGAGGAAGTACTCCGACGGGTAAAAAAGGCGGCTACCGTGGATGAGGTGGTGGAGGCCGGGCTGCGTCTGAAAGCAGCCGGTATACAGACTTCCGTTACCTTGATTTCCGGTCTTGGCGGCAGGGAACTTTTCCGCGAGCATGCCATCGACAGCGCCAAAGCCATTTCCGAAATGAAACCGGACTATGTAGGATTTTTGACCTTGATGATCGAGCCAGGTGCTCCTATGCTGGAGGACCTTATGGCAGGAAAAATTGAATTGCTGACACCGGATGAGGTAGTGGACGAGATGGAACTTTTCCTGTCAAATGTAGATTCGGAGGGCAGTGTATTCCGGGCAAATCATGCATCGAATTATATGCTGCTCAAGGGAAATCTGAACGAAGATGTTCCCATGATGCTGGAACAGATTCATGCAATCCGTGAACAGGGACGTTTTCGTAAGGAACGCTGGAGAGCATTGTAATACTGTGAGTATGATAGGAGGCTTCGGGTGAAGCAGATAGATTTTTCGAAGGGAAGCATTACAAAGAGTATTTTTCAGACGGCGGTACCTATGCTGGTGGCGCAGATGCTGAATCTCTTGTACAACATTGTAGATCGTGTTTATGTGGGACGTATACCGGAGGTGGGTACGGCAGCTCTTGGGGCAGTGGGACTTTGCTTCCCTATGATCGTTATGATTACTGCCTTTACGAATTTATATGGAAACGGCGGTTCACCCCTATTCGCCATCGCCCGCGGGGAAGGGAAGGATGATGAGGCGGGGCTGATCATGAATCTGGCCTTTATGCTGGAGGTATTGACGGCATGCTGCCTGATGGTCATAGTATGGCTCTTAGCCCGACCGATTCTGCGGATATTCGGGACATCTGCGGATGCGATGCTTTATGCACTTCCCTACATCCGTATCTATATGTTTGGCACCATTTTTTCCATGGTTGCGACAGGTATGAATCCCTACATTACTGCCCAGGGATTTCCGGTGGCGGGCATGATCACGGTTACGGTTGGCGCGGTGGCAAATATTATCCTGGATCCGCTCTTTATTTTTGTGTTTGAGATGGGTGTGCAGGGTGCTGCATTGGCCACGGTAATTTCACAGTGCCTGTCATGCCTATTTGTAGTATATTTTTTGCGCAGGAAGAGTGTGCTTAGGATTGGCTGGCTCGGCATTGGCGCATTGCGTGAAAATGCTGCCAGGGTAAGGGATATCATTACCCTGGGAACGGCTTCCTTTGTGATGCAGTTTACCAACAGTCTGGTGCAGATTTGCTGTAACAATGTACTTGGAAGATGCGGCGGTGATGTCTATATTTCTATTATGACCATTGTGTCTTCTGTACGTCAGATGCTGGAGCTGCCGATTCACGCCATTTCGGAAGGATCTTCGCCCGTTCTTAGCTATAACTATGGCGCCAGAGAGCCTGCCCGTGTAAAAAAGGGAATTCTGGTGATGGCCTTATTCGGGGGAATCTATACGCTGATCGTATGGGGATTGATCGTTTGGTTCCCATCATTTTTTATTGGGATTTTCAGTACGGATAAAACCATACTGCAGCAGGCGATTCCGGCCTTGCACCTGTATTTTTTTGCTTTTGTGTTTATGGTATTCCAGTATTGCGGTCAGACCACCTTTAAGGCATTGAATAAAAGAACAAAAGCCATTTTCTTCTCGATTTTCCGAAAAGTCATTATTGTGGTTCCGCTGACATTTATTTTGCCATATGCTTTTCACCTGGGAACAGATGGGGTCTTTATGGCAGAGCCTGTTTCTAATGTCGTGGGTGGCACGGCCTGCTTTATCACCATGCTGGCCACAATCCTGCCGGAGCTGAAGCAGATGGGTGAGCAGGAATGATAGGGGATTGGTTATTTGGACGCTTTTTTCATCGGATTTGAACATCTGAGGTATATTGGGCTTTGTAAAGAAATCAATCATTTGAGGTATATTGGGCTTCATTAAGAAATTAATCAGATGTTTATGCAGGAGCGGGATTTGAGCGCAGATTTGAAGGCAGGGCTGACAAAAAAGGTGCATAAACCGTCGAAGTATGATAAAGTATTGATAAAGAATTTCCTGCGCTGATGCAAGGGAAGTATAAAAATGGCTATGATTCCTCACATTTGTTTGGAATCATCACGAATTATGAAAAATCGCAAGGAAAGAGGTTACTATGACAGCAATTGAGAATTTAAAGGGAAGAAGATCCATCAGAAAATTTACTGATCAGCCTGTTACAAAAGAAGATATTGAAAAAATCGTAGAAGTTGCCAGATATGCACCAAGCTGGAAGAATACACAGACCACCAGATTTACAGTTATTTTTGATCCTGAAGTGAAAGCAAAAATTGCCAGTGAAGCAGTTTTGAATTTCGAATTTAATACAAAGACCATCAACAGAGCACCTGCACTGGTCGTTGTAACGACAGTCAACAATCGCTCCGGTTATGAGAGAGATGGTTCCTTTACAACCAGCAAGGGAACACATTGGCAGTCCTTCGACGCAGGTATCGCCACACAGTCCTTCTGTCTGGCAGCGAATGAGTTTGGTCTGGGAACAGTTATTCTTGGTATCTATGATGAAGAGACTGTACGTAACATCATCGGTCTGGATGAGAAGGAAAGTGTTTCTGCTCTGGTTCCGATCGGCTATCCTGCAGTAGCACCGGAAGCACCTGCACGTAAAGAAGTAGCTGACCTGCTTCGCACAATCTAATATAAAGAGATAAATCGGACCGGTCTTTCTTTTGATTTTGAAGGAGGAGACAGAGGTTTTACGGCATGTTTTTCCGGGGTTCTTCGGAAAAGCTGCAAAGCGGCCTGTATTCAGAAAGGAAAGTGTCTACTGTGTATGCAGAAGCAAGACGAAATCAAAGATTTCTGTGCTTCTAGCAAGCTGAAGCTGATTAAAGATTTCAGCTGCAGTTTCGGTTGTTGCCCCTGCTTACGCAGGGTCGTCCACTACGGTGTACGCTTCACGATGGACAACTGCGCCCTGAATCCGGTACCAAATCTCGCAGGGGCGAGACTTGAAAACAGAAAATAATACTGAATGAGAAAAGGCTGTCGCATATGCGGCAGCTTTTTTTGTCTTATAAAGAGGAAAATAGAGTTTGAGTAACGGTCTTGACGGTTGAAGTGATTTGTGAGATATTTTAATTAGTTAAGTATAACTAATCTAAAATACGCATATTTTATGGAGGAAGAGAAATGTTTCTTTCAATTCAAAATATTCATAAATCCTTTGGTCAGGGAGATACCCGGGTGGAAGTGCTCAAGGGTATTAACATTGACATTGAGAAGGGAGAATTTTGTGTGCTACTGGGCGCCTCCGGCTCGGGCAAATCTACGCTTTTGAACATCATTGGCGGAATTGATCAGGCGGATGAAGGCAGCATCATCATTCATGGCGAGAGCATGAAAAAGATGAAGGAGAAAAAGCTGACCAATTATCGTCGGGAGCATCTGGGCTATATTTTTCAGATGTACAATCTGATTCCGAATCTGACCGTGCGCGAGAATATTGAGGTGGGCGCCTACCTGAGCAAAAAGCCGCTGGATGTGGATGAGCTGATCAATACCCTGGGTCTGAAGGAGCACCAGCACAAGTTGCCGAATCAGATTTCCGGCGGACAGCAGCAGAGGACAGCAATCGGACGCGCCATCGTAAAAAATCCGGATATATTGCTCTGCGATGAGCCGACAGGCGCGCTGGATTACAATACGTCAAAAGAAATTCTGGCCCTGATCGAACGGGTCAATCAGAAATATGGCAACACAGTCATTATGGTAACGCATAATGATGCAATTCAGAATATGGCTGATCGGGTAGTATCTCTCAGGGACGGAATGGTCAGAAGCGATAAGCGTAACGAGCATAAAATCCCGGCTATGGAACTTGACTGGTAACACTGGGACAGGGGACGGTCCTTCGTCCCTTGATTTGAGACAAGGTGCGGGACAAAGGACCGTCCCCCGTCCCCCGCTTGATTTGAGACAAGGTGCGGGACAAAGGACCGTCCCCCGTCCCCCGTCCGTAGGAGCAGGAAAATAATGAAAAATCCTTTGAAAAAACGTTTGCTGCGGGAATTGCGGTCAGATTTTGCGAAATATCTGGTGATCTTTCTGTTAATGGTTTTTTCCATCAGTGAGGTGTCCGGATTTCTGGTGGCTGATGGCAGTATGATCGCAGCCTATGATGAAAGCTTTACACTCTATAACATAGAGGATGGTAATTTTCAAAGCTCGAAAAAATTAAATAAATCACAGAAAAAAGACATTCAGGAAGAGGGAAACATCGTCCTGTATGATAATTTTTATATCAATCAGGAAATGACCAACGGCAGTACAATGCGCGCCTACATCAACCGCACGGAGGTAGACCTGGCTTGCGTTATGGAAGGCCGCCTGGCAGAGGAGGCAGATGAGATAGCTATTGACCGTATGTATGCGGATAATAATGATATAGCAGTCGGAGATACCCTGGATTCCACAGATGGAAAAAATCATCTCACGGTCGTGGGTTTGATCGCTATGTCTGATTACAGTGCCCTCTTTGAGGATAATAATGATATGATGTTTGATGCCTCCAGCTTTGGCGTGGGTATGGTAACAGAGGAAAGCTTTGCGAGCATGAATCAGGACAATCTGGTCTATAGCTATGTCTGGAAATATAATGATCCGCCGGCGGATGATGATGAAGAAACCGATATGGCGGAAGCTCTGATGAAAATCGTCGCTGCCAATGCGGCATTGAAGGGCTTTGTGCCGCGGGTTAATAATCAGGCTATTCAGTTTACCGGCGAAGATATGGGTAGTGATAAGACCATGATGGAGCTCTTTTTGTATATCATCATCGTCATCATCGCATTTGTATTTGCGGTAACGATCAGTAATACCATTACTACGGAGGCCAATGTCATCGGTACTTTGCGCGCATCCGGTTATACAAGGGGTGAGCTGATCAGGCATTATATGACCCTGCCGATCATCGTTACGGTAGTAAGTGCCATCGTCGGCAATGTGCTGGGCTATACCGTGATGAAAAATTTCAATGCAACCTTATATTACGGCAGTTACAGTCTGCCGACCTATGTGACACGCTGGAATGCGGAAGCATTTCTGAAAACGACGCTGGTTCCGATCCTGCTCATGCTGGTTATCGATTATTTGATCCTAAGGAACAAATTATCTCTGTCACCGCTGAAATTCCTGCGACGTGACCTGAGCCGGCGAAAAAATAAAAAAGCTTTGCCTCTGGGGACCAAAATGCCGATCTTCAGCAGATTCCGGCTGCGTATTTTGTTCCAGAATTTCAGTAACTATGTGATCTTGTTCCTGGGAATCCTTTTCGCAAATGTACTTCTGCTCTTTGGCATTGCTTTTCCGAAATTGCTGACCAGCTATGAAAAAGTAATCGAAGAAAACATGATCGCTAAGTATCAGTATATTCTCTCCCCGCCGCTATCCGCCGCCAACGAGGAAAATAAACTGAATAGCTTATTCGAGATGCTTCTCTATGAGCTGGAAGTGGATACGGAAAACGAAGATGCAGAAGCCTTCACCGCTTACGAATTGAAGACTATGCCATCGGAAGATTATATGCAGGAGGAAATATCCATTTACGGAATCGAGCCGGATAGTAAATATGTAGAACTGGATATAGATGAAAACAGCGTTTATATTACTTCTGTATTTGCCGAAAAATATGATCTGTCTGTAGGCGATACTTTTACCCTGAAGGAATGCTATGAGGATGATAGCTATGATTTCCAAGTTACAGGCATTTATGATTATGAGGCAGGTCTCTATGTCTATATGGATCGGGATGCAATGAATACACGCTTTGACCTGGGCGATGATTATTTCTCCGGATATTTCTCAAATACGGAAATTACAGATATCGATGAAGAATACATCGCTTCCGTCATTGATGCAGACGCATTGACAAAGGTTTCCAGACAGCTGATGATTTCCATGGGAAGCATGATGGATATGGTCAGCGTATTTGCTGTCATCATGGCCATGATCCTCATCTATGTATTATCAAAGCTGATCATTGAAAAAAATACGCAATCAATTTCGATGACAAAGATTCTCGGTTATCGAAATAGTGAGATCGGTTTGCTGTACATTATGACGACGACAATAGCGGTGGTCATTTCGATACTGGCCACACTGAAGCTTAGCGAAGTGATTCTGATCGGTGTTTTTAAAGAAATGATGAAAACAGAGATGACCGGTTGGATTCCGATTCATATAGAGTTTTCCTGGCTTGCACAGATGGCAGTCATGGTTATGCTGGCCTATGTGATCGTAGCAGTATTGGAGTTTATCAGAATTTACAAAATTCCGATGGATGAAGCACTGAAAAATGTAGAGTAGCAGAGCTGCTTTTGGAGTGCATGATGAATTAGAAAATCCCTCACCTCAAAGTGGTGGGGGATTTTTAGCGTGGTTCCGGGTAGAAAGCCAGTTACCCTGTAAGCTGCGAGGCAACCAAGTTTTAACGGGCAAGAAGCAAAGCGCTTGCGAGTTTGGTTTCAGGCTTATGACTTGACGGAAGCGATGCCTTGCTCCAGCCAGGCGATGACATCATCCAGCCCCTGGCCGGTTTTTGCGCTGATCGGGAAGATGATGGCCTTTGGATTCAGGGCATGAATACGTTCAGACACAGCTTCCAGACTGAAATTAAAATAATCCAGCGTGTCCATTTTGTTAATCAGTACCACATCGCTGACGGAGAACATCAGCGGATATTTCAAGGGTTTGTCGTCTCCTTCAGGCACGCTGAGGATGGCGATATTTTTATGTGCGCCGGTGTCAAATTCTGCCGGGCAGACCAGGTTGCCGATATTCTCCAGGATTAAGAGGTCCATGCTACTGGTGTCATACTGCTCCAGCGCGCGGGCCGTCATATCTGCATCGATATGACAGAGACCGCCGTTGTGAATCTGCAGGGATTCCACACCGGTCAGGTCAGCGACACGCTGCGCATCCAGACTGGATTCAATATCTACATCCATCTCGCCGATGCGGTATTTGTCCTTCATGCGATTAATGATAGCGGTGAGGCTTGTAGTTTTTCCACTGCCGGGACCTGACATGACATTGACGAAAAATGTGCCCTGGCGGGACATATTTGCACGTGTCAGATCAGCTGTCTCTTCGTTAATAACGCCAATGCGTTCATTGATTTCGATAACTCTTACTTTTCCCATTGTTGATCATTCCTGTTTTATCTTTTTAAACTTATTTAAGAAGGTCCGGACATTCTTGTCGTGTTTTGCCCGAATGAAAAGTGCTCTCTTAATGTGTCAAAGAGAAGCGTCTCCGTTGACACGTTTAATTTCAGCGAGCAGTTCTGCCGCCAGCGCTTCCACGCCTTTTCCGGTTTTTGCGGAAATGTAGAAAATTTTTATATCCGGATTACACTTCCTGGCGTAGGACTCCATTTTTTCTTTGTCGAAATCGAATACAGGCAGTGTGTCGATTTTATTGACCACGAGGATGCTGCATTCCTGATACATGAGCGGATATTTGGCCGGCTTATCGTCACCCTCCGGGACGCTTAAGATGGTCATGCGAATGGCAGCACCGGTGTCAAATTCTACCGGGCAGACCAGATTGCCGATGTTTTCCAGTACAATGAGGTCCAGGTCATCCTGTCCGAAGGCCTTGATGCCCTGGCGGGTCATATCGGCGTCCAGATGACACATGCCGCCGGTATGCAGCTGTATGGAGGGAATGCCTGCTTCTGCGATGCTTTTGGCATCTACATCGGAATCAATGTCAGCCTCCATGACACCCCATTTGATTTCATCTTTAAAATATTTGTTTAATGCCAGCAGGGTAGAGGTCTTGCCGCTTCCCGGGGAAGACATCAGATTCAGCAGGCAGGTTTTGCGATTTTTCAACTCCCGACGCAGATTCTCCGCATCAGCGTCATTATCTGCCAGGATGGATTCTTTTAATTCGATGATATCTACCTTTGTCATATGTTTTTTCCTTATATTTGATTTGCACAGAAAAAATGAAGCTTTTTCTGTTATGCCATTTTGCTTTTTCAGGCAAAAATATTGTAGCATTGATATTTCATGCATGTCAAATATTGGGGATGAAAGCACCGGTGCAAAAATAAATTTATAACGAAAAATATAGTTATTAGGAATAGGATGAAGCAACGGTTGGTGCGGTTATACAAATAGGAAGTACAAAGCGGCAACAGGGTAGACGGGCAAATCTATACTTGTTAACATGCTGTATTCTAAACTGCAAATTTACAGACAATTTTCCTGATAACTCTTGAATTTTCCGGGAGGTGCTACAATTGAAAGTACCTAAAACAAAATTCAAGGGGGAAGAGAGCATGAGAAAGTATAGTAAGAGACTGCTGGCTTTGTTATTGGCCTGCATCATGGTCCTGGCATGTGGGGTAACTGCATTTGCAAGTGATGAATGGCGTGTTGAGAGAATCCGGATTCTGGCACCAAATACATGGGCGAAGACAATGGATTATCCGGAAGGAGATGAGCACTTTTATCACAATATCTCCAAGGTAACGGTTCCATGCAAAGGAACGCTGGAGATATCGATGGTATCATCTGCAGGATCAGGTAGATAAATTACGAGCGGTACGCAGTGAGACAGGCATGATGCGGATTGCGTTTTCTGAGTATATGGGCATACCATTACGCAACCTGGAAGACTGGGAAGCTGGCCGCAGAAAGATGCCGGATGCCCGTCATGCAAGTACGTATTGGGCTGTTTTGAAGAAACGTATGAAGAATGAGGGCGCGATTGAACTGCTTACAAATTGTAAGCAGTTGAAATTAAAAGCTG
>R14__coassemble_637_pt1 | contig 22397 bp, 16 predicted proteins | sample R14__metabat2_high_PE_005 | metagenome-assembled genome bin R14 | reverse complement strand
GCCTGCAGTCCGGCATCCATGCCCCACAATACGAAATGGTTCAGCAATGCCTTATAGTCTGTACTCTTATAGGCATTCTGCAGAACAGCCTTATTATTTTCCCAATAATAGTCTGCGTCATATACATCTGCATAATCCATACCGCCCTGGCTGGTTACCTTCTCGGAGGATGTGCTAGAGGAGCTTCTGGACGTATCATTTCCTGTCGCATCCAGACCGGCATCCTTACCCCAGCGAATATAATGCAGATAGTAGCCCTTCAGGGTATTTCCGTAAACCTCCTGCAGCTCCGTATATCTATTCATATAAGCATATACGTTAAACTCATCGCTGGCGCGAAGTCCTGCATCCATGCCCCAGAGCACGAAATGATTCAGCAGTGCTGCATAATCTGTGCTCTTATAAGCTTTCTGTAAGATTGCTTTATTTGATTCCCAATAATAATCCGGATCATATACAGCTGAATAGTCCACGCCGCCCTGTGTCGTCACTTTCTCGGCAGAGCTATCTGTATCTGTATCTGTATCTGTGGATCCCGAAGCGCTCTCTGCAGATCCGGCCCAGCCTGCTGCTTTACCCCAGCGGATATAATGCAGATAATAGCCCTTCAGATCTGATGTTCCGTAAGTAGAGATCAGGTCAGGGTGCTGCTCCATATAGTAATCCACATCAAACTCTTCGCTGGCGCGAAGGCCTGCGCTCATGCCCCACTCAATGAAATGATGCAGCAGCGCTGCTGTATCACCCTTTTTATAAACTGACTGCAATTCTTTATTATTTGTCCAATAGTAATCTGCATCAAATACATCTGCGTAATAGCTGCTCTCACCAAGGCCAAAGTATTCCGCGATACCTCTGGCATCTGCTTCTGCCAGGGACTTGAGACCGGCCTCATTATTCAGGTACTGCTGATCTGCCGTACCATCGATAAATCCGTGCTCTACCAGAATTCCGCGGATACCCAAAAGCTTACTATTTCGGATGACACTCAGATAATCTGTCGTGCTTCCGTCAGGATAGGTCTCATCACCGTAGCGGATATCAAAGCCGCGGTCACGCAAGCCCAGCGCTACCAACTGATCCAGAATCTTCTGTCCCAGCGCCTGTGACTCGGCGGCCAGCTCGGCACGATAATTCGTGCTTGGCACACAAATGGTGGCTCCGTTTGCTGTAGAAACACCTGCCGCATCAATATGCAGTGAGATAAAGGCATCCGCGCCTACATTCTTCGCATAGGTCGGACGATAAAGCAGACATTCACTGTTTGCATCGCCACCCACCGGGCAACTGCCGCTACTTCTGGTCATATATACCGTAACGCCTTCATATTCTTCCAGCGCCGCTTTCAGATACTGCGCAATCTTTAAGGTCAAAACCTCTTCCTTCAGGCTGCCGCTCTGTGCGCCTGAATGTGTTTCATCATGACCCGGATCCAGACAGATGACAACGCCGGAAGCCATATCGATTTCCTCCGCACCGGCTTCCTCTTCCGCTGCCTCCAACGCACCGACGATTTCTGTGGAATCCTCTGCTACCAGATCTGATACATCCTCATCGTCAGCAGAAGCCAGGTCAATACTGTCCTCTTCATCTGATTTTTCTACGACATAAGCATCGGCAACGGTTGCCGCGGAATCATCCTCCACGCCATACTCATAAACCAGATTCTGCACATCAAAATCAGAGACAAATTCTTCCTCTCCGATCATGCATGAGAATTTCTGCAGATGATAAACGCCTGTATTGCTGCCTTCATCACAGGAAATCTCAAAGACAGCTGCGTTACCGCTTGTGGTCGTTGCCTCTATCTCTGTCGCTTCCTCAGAACCCTTCATGCCAAAGGTCAGCTTCGCATCAGCGATCACCGCATCATCGGCGCCTGCGCTGATGGCAATGCGCTGTGTGTCAGGACGTGTGATATTCTCCTGATCGATGAAAATATAATTGATCACATCGGTGCCGTCTTTTTCCTCATCTTCCGCTGTACTTTCAGATGAGGTTTCCTCTGTAAGCTCCGTCTCATCATCGATAGAAAGGTCTGTTTCTTCTGTTTCGGTTTCCGGTGTCTCTGTGCTTTCGCTCTCCGCATCTGTGCTTTCTGCAAGAGTACTTTCTGCAGACGTATCATCGACCGGCTCGGCACTGACAAAGGCTGCTGTAAAGATTGTGCTTACCATACAAAGCGCGATCAGGACAGCTGCAATCCGAACGATTACATTTTTACGTTTTCCTTTCATTTCGGCCTCCATTTCGGGATTGAGGCGAACACTTGCATTTCATCTCTGATCAACGCTGCACTTTAGATCTTCCAACCCCCCAAAGGATGATCCTTGCTATTTCCCTGTATTCCTAAAGTTGAATCAATAGATGTATGCATATGAACGCAGTTTTTTGCTACTTTATTTTTTTACATTTTTATTAATTCTATATTACAACATAATTTGATTCCAGTCACTTTTTTTTTATTAATTTCCCTCTTTATTCAGGACACAGCGATAAGTTACCTCTGCGCCTGCCGGGTCTTCGACATGCATTTTTTCGAAAAACTGTTCTGTAAGCTGATCCAGTTCCTCTCTGGAGTCAGCATCGATGTAATAACGCGCAAAATACGGATTCGGTCCGTAATTGTCAATGACCTCACCTTCCTGATAGAAGGTGATCGACTCCAGCACATGCGGCTCTGCCTTCAGGTCCTCTGCTGCCTTCTGAGATGCAATGGTCATGCCATGTTTACCCGTGAAATATATAACTGCGCAGCAATGCGGATAATACGGAGAATGCTTGGCCAGGTCAGCCTTCAGTGTTTCCTCTTCATAGACGTAATCCAAAAGCAGCTTCTCGATGGAAAGCCCGCTGCCGTAAGTTACCAGCTCATGCTCATAGCCAAATAATCTGCCGGCGATCTCACATACATACACCTGACCCTTCCAGTAGAAAAACTGCATGGATAAGGCACCGTTTTTCTGTCCTGTAAAGGCTGCGAATTTACGAAGTACCTCGGAGGCCTGGTCAATGACGCCGGATACATCCTCTGCCGGATAGACAATACGGTTGCAGAGAGGGATCCTGTCTTCCTCCTGCGGATTTTTCTCTCTGTCCGCAATACTGATGACATTCACCTTTCCGTCTGTCAGCCAGGTCATCATATTATATTCTTTGCCATGGATATACTCCTCCACTGCGATTTCTTCTACATCATCACTTGCCGAACGAATAATGACATCTTCATAGCGGTCACGGATTTCCTGAATACTTCTGACGATATAGATTCCCTTAGATCCATAGCCGTTCACCGGTTTGATCACGACAGGGAAGCTATAGCCGTCGAGCTCCTCATCTTTAAAATCTGCCTTCAGTGTGCAGCTCTTTGCAGAATGAATTCCCAGCTGATCAAATGCCTGCTTTGCCACATTTTTCATACGATAATAGGGCAGCATATCCGGTGTGGCATACCAGCGAAGATTCGCCTTTGCCGCAATCTCTGTGATTTTTTCGAAAAGCAGATCTGAAAAGGAGCCGATGATACCGTCAGCCTTTTCCTCGATACACATACGGGCCACCGCATCTGTATCTCTGATATTGATCGTATAGGCCTTGTCCGCTACCTTTTTCGCCGGACCGAAATCATAACCATCACATACGATGGTGTAATAGCCTCTCTCTTTTGCCATTTTTACCAGCTCCACGAACTCTCCGAGTGAGCCGAGAACCACTAATCTATGCTGCATTGCAAATTCCTCCCTGTTTCTCTGATAGCATTTTTTATGATACGGGTTTCGAAGGCTGGGAAAAATGGGCACGCTAACCCCTTGTGGGTTAGTGTGAACACTTTTTCATAGCTTTCGAAACCCAACAAAACCGAGACGTAGGGATGCGACCTTAAGGGAGCAGACCGGGAGTCGAGGTTTTGTAGCCTGGCGGGAACGAAGTGAAGCCAGGCGTCGTATCATAAATACGTGGTGGGAAGCACGTACGTAGTGCTTGCCATGGATGTTTTTTATAGTAGAACAGGCGCATGTCGCAATATGTCTGCTGCCCTGCGCCTGTCAATGTCTTTTCTTTATATTCAAATACGCCTTCCGGCGTATTTGCGCGCCGAATTTGCGTCGCGCAAGCGACATGCTTCCGAAGGAAACTAAAGAATCATGTCCTTTTCTTATCTATTCTGCAATTCCTGCACGCTGGCCTGCAGGTCTGCCAGCATTTTCTGCAGATCCGTGATCGTCTGCTGCAGTGCGGCCTCGCTATCAGCATTTTCCGCTGATGCTCCTGCTCTGATGCCTGCTGCTTTGGCCTTCTCCGCCTCGATCTCTGCCATGGCTGCCCCTTCTGTCATCGTACCTCTGGAGGTGTAGACATTTTTTACCACATACTGCGGCGTATGATTCACGGACATAAAGGTACGTCCCACATACTCACCCACCATACCGATACAGATCAGGGTAATACCAAAAAATACCAGAAGCAGGCAGATCATGGAAGCATAGCCTGCCACCATATCCGGGTTCAGCAGCTTGCTGATAAAGGTCTTGATGGCATAGATCACGCCGATAAAAGCAGCCAATGCGCCGATGCCGTCCGCGATACGCAGCGGCAATACGGTAAATCCGGTAAAGTTTGACCAGAGCTTGATCAATTTAAAGATATTGTAACCGGACCTGCCTTCGCTTCTGTCGAAATGCTCAATACCTACATTGGCGATATTGCCTGCCGTACGCAAAAATAATCCTTCCATAAAAGAATATGGATTTTCATATTTAATGATCTCATCGACGATATATCTTCTGGTGATCCAGAAGCTGGTAAAGCTCATGCCCTTTGGCTTGCGCAAAAAGGTCTCCTCGAACCGATCATCTGCAGCTGTCAGCACGCGCCGATAGAAGGAATGCTTCTTCTGGAAATATTTGCCCAGCACCAGATCATATCCGCCCTCCATCAGTTTATTATAGAGAATCGGAATATTCTTCGGATGCGTCTGCATATCATCATCCATGTTGATAATGATATCACCGGTCGTATGGTTCAGCGCTGCCACCTGAGCATTGGCCTGTCCGGTATTTTTCGCCAGATCCACCACCTTTACGCAGTCAAATCGATCTGCGATTTTTTTCAGGAAAAGAATGGTTTCCTTTTTTGGCGAACAGTCATTCACCAGCACAAACTCATAGGTTTGAATATTCATTTTTCGAAATTCTTCAATGCTTAATTCCACCAGTTCCTCTAAGATGGGCATGGAATTATAACATGGTACAATGACCGAAATTTCCATTTCTGCTTAACACTCCTTTTTCAGCGGTCCTTATGATACCGCTATACTCAGGAACGCCTCGGATTTTCGCATTCCGCTTCGCTCCCTGCTCATGATTACGGGACCTTTTCAGCTTTTCAAAAAAGCCGCCTCCCTCTGCATTCAAGTCTGCCAATTGCCCCACCTATAGCCACCCGAAGGGCGTGCAAAGCAGGCAGGGGACTATCCTTCCGATTCAGAAAGAGATTGCAGCACTTCCGGCTTAAATCGCATACAGGATAATACCTGCAATGATCACCAGCAATGCCATGACCTTCCGTTTATTCAGATGCTCATGAAAAATCAGCACACCAAAGATTGTGACATATAAATATCCCATGGTTTCCAGGATCGGACCCATACTCATGGGCAACTTCTGGTAAGCCAGCAAGGTCAGGAGAGTACAACCCACGAAAATTGTATAACCGATAATGACACCCGGGTTCAGATACTCTGCCAGCCAGTTTTTATGCTTTTTCAGAGCTTCTTTTTTCAATAAGACCTGGGAGATTGCCGAAAGAAATACGCCCAGGGAATAAATACCGATATAAGGAAGTAATCCGCTGCTCATCTGGCACCTCCTTTATGCTTTTTTCCCGGCTCCCCGGCCACACTTTCCTCTGCTTCTTCCTCCGGCTGGTCGGCTGTCACATACATAACGACACCTACCATGATGATCACCGCCGCGATCACCTTATGGATGGAATAGCCTTCCTGAAAGAATACGGCACCCCAGATCATACCCCAGACAATGGTCACTGCTTTATTCGCATAGGCCAGTGTCAGAGGCAGATGCTTGATCACCTGCTGCCAGAAAAAAGCATAGAGCACCAGGATCATCAGCATTCCGCCGTAGCAAAGGAAAAACTTAATACTGAGGAATTCCTGCCTGGCTGCATTTTTACTGAAAAATCCGCTGAAGGAATAAACCAGCATCAGAATATGCAGCAGGAAAAGCCATTTGACCGTTTCATTTTTCTTTTTCGCCACGATCAACCTTCACTTTCCGCAAAAAAAGCTTTTGCAACCGCAATGACCTTTTCCCGGTCTTCTTTACTGAGCTTATAATACAAAGGCAGGCGAACCAGACGCTCACTCTCTGCTGTTGTATAGATATCCTCACCGTCGAATCTGCCGAATTTCTGGCCTGCCGGCGCGGAATGCAGCGGAATATAATGGAATACGCAAAGTACGCCATTGGCTTTCATATGTGCCAGGAAGGCGCTTCTCTCTTCCAGATTCTTCAGCTTAATATAAAACATATGCGCATTATGCACACACTCTGCCGGAACTGTTGGCAGTTCCAGCAAGCCCTGCTCTGCCAGTGGCTGCAGTGCTTCATAGTAGGCATTCCAGCTGGCCAGACGATCCTCATTGATCTGGTCTGCCATCTCCAGCTGCGCCCAAAGGTAAGCCGCATTGATATCACTTGGCAGATAACTGCTGCCATAATCCACCCAGGTATATTTGTCAATCTGTCCGCGGAAGAATTTGGAACGGTTGGTTCCCTTCTCTCGCAGGATCTCTGCTTTCTCATTATAATCCGGATTATTGATCAGCAGCGCGCCGCCTTCACCCATGGAATAATTTTTTGTCTCATGGAAAGAGAAGCATCCGAAATCACCGATGGTTCCCAGCGCCTTGCCCTTGTAAGAGCTCATGACACCCTGGGCTGCATCCTCGATTACCTTCAGATTATATTTGGCAGCGATTTCCATGATGCTATCCATCTCACAGGCTACACCTGCATAATGAACTGCGATAATGGCTTTGGTTTTATCTGTGATGGCCTGCTCGATTTTTTTCTCGTCGATATTCAATGTATCCGGACGAATATCCACGAATACCAGAGTAGCGCCCGCCAAAACCGGCGCTGTCGCTGTGCTGGAGAAAGTATAGCTTGGCAAAATCACTTCATCCCCCGGTTTGATGCCGCAAAGGATGGCAGCCATTTCCAGTGCTGTCGTTCCGCTGGTGGTCAGCAGTACCTTCTGCGCATCAAATTTTTCTTCCATCCACGCATTACACTGCTTTGTGAATTTACCGTCGCCGCAGATTTTCTTATTCTTTACTGCCTCTTCGATATATTTTAATTCATTTCCCACATAAGGCGGTACATTAAAATCAATCATCTCATTTCCTCCCCTTTGTTCCAGGTTCCAGCCTATTCACACAAGTCTTGCTCTCGTGAAACCTGACCTTTATTCTTTATCATCAAGTATCATAACTGCAGATTTAAAATAATCTTTAATCATCAGCCTTTTACCGCTTTGCGACGGTCGGTTTTTCGAAAGATGATGGTCTCTGCGATCAATAATATCAGACCAATGAGCGATACGATCATACCATAGTTCATCCATGGCGTTTTATAGGTCAGCTCGATCTGATGCTCACCTGCCTCGATGATCAGCCCCGTAAAGCCGATATCTGCGGTCAATGTACTGACTTCCACACCATCAATAGTCGCTGTCCAGCCCTCATCATAAGGGATGGAAACCATCAGATAACGGGTATGGTCTGCCGACACCGTAGCTGTATACTCCCCGTCAGAATCACCCTTCTTAAACTCTACACCGTTTTCCTGATAATAGCTGCCCCAGTCATCCACCAGCTGAATATCCTCAGCTGCAGATCCCTCACCCAGGACGATGGCGCTGGTCAGCATTTCTCGCTTCTGATCCAGATCCAGGGCATCGAAGGCATCCCAGGAGATAATCTGATCAAACATGATTCCCAGACCGGAAGCATTGGTATTTTCATAAATCTGATAGTCATCATTTGCGGAAATACACTCATAGCCAAGCACGCCCTGCATCTCGTTTTCATCACAGATGACATACTCGATATCCAGAAGCGATGCCAGCTCCGCATTGTCCGGATTTAATAAAAATGAAGCATAGCCGGCAAAGATAGATCCCTCCGGCCAGATGGTCCGCACGAAGGTCTCCGCATAGCGGTTATAGGATGTATTGTAATAGGAATAACCATCAAAGTTATGGGTCATGGAGTCATTCCATCTGGAGAAGTCCGCATAAGTCATTTCCACACGCAGGGCGGCATCATCTGCCAGATTCAATTCCGCCAAGGCGGCTTCCGTATCCCGTCCGAAGCCGGATGGCAGCATCCAGTTCGCTCTGGTCAAAGCGCTACGCTGGTTTTCCGTATTTACCTGTCCGTTCACGGTCTTCAGCACAAATCCATCGATGGTCGTATAGCTCTCCCAGGTAGCATGGAAAATCATCATAAGCGCCAGAGCCGCCATGGCCGCATTGCTCATGCGAATCGAAAAACGGGCGATCGTAATCGCTGCCATACTAAGCAAGAGCAAAGCCAGGATGGCATACATATATTTGGATCCGTACTTCCGTACCGCATTTTCGTAGATAAAGAAGATGGATGCCAGTGAAAGCAGCCAGCCGACCGCCACCGTTACCGGATGCAGCTTTTTCATATGACTGAAAACGTAGGCCGCCGCATATGCAAACATCGGGATCAATACCAGAGTATAACGATATGCCACACTGACAAATTTATTAAAGATTACAGCTGTCAGTGGCATAAAAATTGCATATAGCGTCATCAATAAAGCCAGAATGTGGAAGGGTTTCTTCTTTGAATGACAGATTCTTTCCACATAATACATCAGCAGCAGAATGCCTCCCATATAAGAGAAGTAATACTGCGCCTGCTCGAAATAATTATAGCTTCCTTCGTAATAACTTCCCACACCGGCCAGGTTATTGGAAAAGAAACGCAGAAGCATGCCATTAAGCTCCTCCGCATCCGGAAGCACCGGAAGGTAGGCTTTGATAATATCCAGGATGGAATTCGAGCCATCCAATCGGCTGGATACATAGGTCAGCTGATAGTATACCGGCAGTGTGATGACTGCTGTCAGCAGAAGACCTGTCACAACGCAGAGGATCATTTTGCCTGCGATGGCAAATATCTCCCTTACGTTAGCCTTGCGTATCATATAGGCCAGGCGGAAAACCGTATAGATCGCAGCCGCCAGACCTACCATATAAGTCATATAGAGTGATGAAATTCCGATCAGAGCCACACTGATGGTCAGTGTAAACTGATTCTTCTTTCCGTGCAGGTAACGCTCAATCTGCCAGAAGATCAGCATCATCCATACGCAAACGCTTGCAAAGAAGTAATGCTGACCCCAAAGCATGATAAAACCTGAAAAAGCGCTGAGATAGGCTGCCAGCAGCTTAGCCGGTGTCTTTAATTCGAACTGGCTGAGGAACTGATAGGTAAAAAGCCCACACAGATAGCATTTCAGAATGTGCATAAAGGGAAGCACAAAAAGCGCTGCATCCAGATTGGTCAGCACACCGATGATATATACCGGAATATTAAAGAAATCGCAGACCGTTGACTGGGCATTCAGGATATCGATACCCATACCCCAGTTGGATGTCCAGAAGGAAAAATCATGATCCTTGATCTTATTAATAACCATAGAGATGATTGGGAAATAATCATCCCGCAGGTCGGTTCCGATATCTTCATATACGAAGAAATGTGTACCGGTAATAAAATAGTAAAATACGATACAGCTGCTGAGCGCCACCAGCATAGCCAGGGCTCTGTGCGGATGCTTTGCAAAGCGGTCCGTCAGCGACTCCTCCCTCCAGCCTCTGCCAAAAAGCAATAACAGCACGATCAATACGCAGATGCATGCCGCAGTGGAGAGATAATCCGTCGGCAGCATCTCTCCCCGGTAAGCCAGCAAATGCTTGATCATGGCGCGGCCAAATAAAGCAGCCCACATCAGGAGCAATACAATGAATGCAATCAGGTTGTTGCGAAAATTCTTCTTCTCGTTCACAATTTTTCAATCCTATCTGTCTTTTACGGTTTCCTGCTCATCCTGCTGCGAAAAGCACTGCCCTAAAGACCCTATATTTATTCCGCTCGGATGGTAGTCCTCTTTTCCGCCCGTCAGGTCAGAATAAAAGGACCATTTTCAATCTTAAAGTTTGCATTATAGAAAGGATCACCGGCTTCGATCACGTCATGCCATTTCTCCTGGAAATGCTTGATCTCCTCATCGAAACGTTTCACCTTTTCCAGATTGTCCTCATAGCCTCTGGATTTGGATTCATAATGATGCCATACTGCAAAAGCATTATAGACGATCAGCTTATCCATGGCTCTGATCTTCAGGCAAAGATCCACATCATTGCCGGCTACACGGAAGGACTCATCCAGTCCGCCGACAGCCTCAAATACCTTGCGGTCCACCATCATACAAGCCGCTGTCACCGCACTGTAGTTACAATTCAGCAAAGGACGCAGCATAAATCCGTAATCATTCTTGCCGATGCCATGGAAAACATGGCCTGCATAGCCGCCAAAACCGATGACGACACCTGCATGCTGTACCGTATCATCTGCATACAGCAGCTTTGCGCCGACTGCGCCGACTTCTTCACGCATACAGCAGCCCAGCATCTCGGAGATGGCATCCGGTGCGATCATTTCTGTATCATTGTTCAACAGCAGCAAATAGTCGCCCTTCGCAAAGGTCACGCCGTAGTTATTGATGGCTGAGTAATTAAACTCGCCGCCCTTCCAGGTCACGACATGTACATTATCGTGCTCCTTCTCCAGCTGCTCATAGTAGGCGAAAAGCTCCTCTGATTTACTGTTATTCTCAACGATAATGATCTCAATATTTTTATAAGTATTAATCTCGAAAAGTGAGTTTACACAGGTCTCCAGCACATCCTTATGCTCGTAATTCGGAATGATGATAGATACCAGCGGATTGCCCACCGTCTCATAACGTGTATGATAAGTGCCCCAGAATGGCTGCGGCATCATTTCTACTGTGCCCTTTACGCCAATGCGCGCCAGATGGTCCTCAATGGCCTTCTGACCTGCCTCATAGCAGTAAAGCTTGCTGGCCGGATCCTGGGCTGTAGAAGCCGCATGCATTCTCCAGTGATAGAGCACCTTCGGAATATGATAAATACTCTCGGACTTTTCAATACAACGGAACATCACATCATAGTCCTGGGCACCATCATATTTGCTGCGGAAGCCATCGATTTCTTTCAGAATAGCTGTCTTCACTACGAAGAAATGTGTGATGTAATTATGAGAACGGAAGAGATCCATACTGAAATCCGGTTTCAGGTTCGGATCCTCGAATTTGCTCTTTTCTGAGTTTAATTTGTCCTCATCGGTATAAATGATATCATGACGTTTTTCCTGCAGGGCCTTTACCACTTCAAAGAGGATGTCCGGCTCCAGAAGATCATCATGATCGAAAAGACCCGTATACTCACCGGTCGCCAGCGTCAGGGCCTCATTTGTGTTACCGGAAATACCATAGTTCTTATCAAGGATCTTCACCTTGATACGGTCATCCTTTTTCTGATAGTCCAGGATGGTTTTCCGCGCACTGTGGTCCGGATCACTTCCCTCGGCGATACAAAGCTCCCAGTTCGGATAAGTCTGATTTACGACGGAATCCAGCATCTCCCGGAGATACTGATCCGGTGTATTGTAGGTCGGTACCAGAATGCTGATCTTCGGCGCAAAGGCGAAGGTCGTCTTTCGCTGCTCCTCCAAGGCAGCACTGCCGGCCCTGGTACGCAGGAACCAGTCATGGTAGACAAAGGTTTTGGGTTTTACCACCTGCAGCTTCTTAAAGAGCTTCTTAAAACCATTCTTACGCAGGTATACAAAACCTTTCTTTATATTTTCTTTGTCCATGGCACGGATCAGGTTCAGCAGCTGATTATCCGTGTGCATATTTTTATAAAGATCAATCTCCTTATCAAAGGATGCCGCATGCATCTGCAGGAAATATCTCTTTTTCTTTTCTGTCTCAAAGCTGATGGAGAAACCGCAGAAGGTCTGCTCTCTGTCCACATATTTCTGACGGTAGAGGTCATCCCTCTGGACGATGCGTTTCAGGTGCTCGATCTCATTGCCCTTCTGATCCAGGATCGTCAGATCGATCGGCTCCTTATAGTAGGAGGCTGCCCAACCCTCTACCTTCATAACGACGGAATCCTCGTCCTGATGTACCGAATCAATGGAATATTCCACGGTATCCTCTGTGGTCACGCCGGCCAGGTCTTTGGCCTTCATATCGATCAGTGTCAGCTTTCCTTCCGGCGTCTCAGCCGCAAGCTTTAAAGCGGTGATTTCCACCTTTGACTTCACCAGAATGCGGAAACCGCAGTCGATGGAATCATTTGTCAGATGAAACTGTTCACATACATCGCCCCTCTGCAGGGTGATCATTGTATATTTCGCGTTTTTTCCGTTTAGGGACAGACGAAGCTTGGGAATCACACCATTCTCCACATCTACGCACCAGCCCTTGACGGATATATTGTAATAATCCTTGAGTGAATTAATTTTTACCTGTTCAATCGCATATTTCAAAGCCATTAAAGTGTCTCCGCAAATCCTTTCTCTGCTTTCTTAAAGATAAAGTAACCGATGGCATCCAGCAGCAGACTGAAAAGCAGCACGATCAGTACGTTTCTCCAGTGCGGCATGGAATGATCCATGAACAAAAGTCTGTAGGCATCGATCATCTGTGTCATCGGATTCATACGAATCACCATATAGAGGAATCCCTGTCCCGCAAAGGTGGACGCCTCATAGATGATCGGGCTGGCATACATCATCATGTTCAGGAAAAAGTTAACGATAAATTCCATATCCTGAATGTATGGGTCAATGGCAGAAAAGATAAAACCAAGGCCCAGACCATACAGTCCCTGTACGACAGCAATGATCGGTACCAGAATGATATGCCAGGAAATACCCACACCATAAATAAAACAAAATCCGATAATGATCACACAGCTGATCATAAAGTTTACAAAAGCACTTAAGGTTACTGAAATCGGCAGGATTTCCCTTGGGAAATATACCTTCTTTATGATACCCGCATTACTCTTTACGCAGGTTGTACAGCCCGCGATCGTGGTCAGGAAATAAGTCCATGGCAGGATACCTGTGGTCAGATAAAGCACATAATTATTGATAGAATTACGCAGCAGGATCGGCATGACGATGGCATAAACCAGCACCTGCAGCAGCGGATTCATAAAGGACCACAAAATACCCAGCACGGAAGCTTTATATCTGCCGCGGATATCCTTTTTTACATTTGTTTTTAACAGCTCTCTATAGTTATATATATTTTTAAACATATATGTCTCCGTTATAAGAAGCTTCTGTTTTCCGGCATAGAGCAAAGCCCTGCCGCACTTCCCTCCGCTTTACAAACAGCTTTCACATCCTTGTCACGGTGTGATTGATTGCAGCACTGCTCCTCCAGACAGAAAACAAACGCTTTTATCTGTCGATATAAATTGTCAGGCTCTTCTCGCCCATTTCGTTGCCTTCATCATCCTTTAAGGTAACGACAATACCAGCCTCCGGTGTGTCCAGTTCTCCCAGGAATTCCTGCGTCGGTACTTCTACCGCCCAGCCGATGGTATCTGTGTTCATGAATCCGCCGTAAATCTCTGAGTAGGCATCATATACATCCTGTCGCGGCACGCGGAAAATACCATCCACCTTCTTACCGGCTACCTTAATCTCCAGCTCCGCCTTCTCGCAGTTGGAAACTTCCCAGCCCTGGATCTGGAAGGTCGGCGCATTGATATTTACACGGTCAAAATCCTTCGGCACGTCAATATACATAGCGCCGTGATTTTTATTCGCGCCTTCCTCAGCACCTTTATTACGTTCTTCCTGATTATCGATGGCGATCTGATTCAGATACTCCTCAATGACATATACCGGCGGTCCGTCCAGCTTAAATTCTCCCTTATAGATCCAGATGGCCCGGTCACAGAGATCACGCACAACGCCCAGAGAGTGGGATACGATGACGACCGTTTTGCTCTTATCATCCCTGTATTCCTTCAGCTTTGCATAGCATTTGTCCTGGAAATGGGCATCACCTACTGCCAGGATCTCATCGATCAGCAAAACCTCGGCATCTACATTAATGGCAATGGAAAAAGCCAGACGCATATACATACCTGAAGAATAGGTACGGATCGGCTCATCAATGAAATGACCCAGTTCTGAGAACTCGATGATGTCATCGATACGGGCGTCGATTTCCTTCTGCGTCAGACCAAAAATGGCCGCATTAAAATAAATATTCTCACGTCCCGTAAAGTCCTGATGAAAACCTGCACCCAGCTCCAGAAGAGAGGTCAGCTTTCCCTGGGTCTCCACCGTTCCTTTATTCGGATAGATAATCTTCGTCATCAGCTTCAGCAGTGTAGATTTACCGCTTCCGTTGGTTCCGATCAGCGCTACAGTGTCACCTTTTTTTATGTCCAGATTGATATTCTTTAAGACTTCATTATAGGTGACTTCCTGACGTCCGAAGGCCAGTCTTTCCTTCAGGGTTTTGGCGCCACCCTTCTGCACCTTAAAGACCTTGGACATATTTCGCACTTCAATTGCATTATACTCTTTCATATTTTACCCCTATCAGGCAAAAGCTTTCCCTGCAAGATATTTTGCCTGCGCAGTATACTTATTTATTCGCAAAAACGAATCTATTCTGTAGATCGTTTCTTCAGAAATTTTCAGAAGCTGAAGGTATCCTTCAATCCCAGCCATTTCTGATCCTTGTCGCTGAGATTCAGCTTTGTGCCATCCTGAAGGGCATAGCCTGCCGCATCTGCGGTACCCTGATATTCGCCGGTCAGCTGTGGCCATTCGATACCGATCTCCGGATCATTCCATGCCAGACCACCCTCATCGCCCGGATGATAGAAATCTGTTACCTTGTAGCAGAATTCTGCCTCATCACTGAGTACCAGGAAGCCATGGGCAAAGCCTTCGGAAATATAGAACTGCTTTTTGTTTTCTGCTGTCAGCTCTACACCAAACCATTTGCCGTAGGTTTCACTGCCTGCGCGCAGATCTACGGCTACGTCAAATACGGAGCCTCTGATCACACGTACCAGCTTGCCCTGCGGAAACTGTTTCTGGAAATGCAGTCCGCGCAGAACACCCTTGACAGACATGCTCTGGTTATCCTGTACGAATACCATATCCAATCCTGCTTCCTTCATATCATTCTGGTTATAGGTCTCCATGAAATAGCCTCTGTTATCGCCATGTACAGTCGGCTCAATAATATACAAACCCTCGATCGGGCATTTGGTCACTTTAATCTGTCCCATTCTTACCATTCCTTTCTGAAAAACGCAAAACTGACAATAGTGCAGATTTGTCCTTTTTTCCGGAAAAATCTGCTCTATTGTCTCCTTTTTGCCTTACATATGCTGCCTTCCCGTCAGGGCTGCCGCCGGCAGCATGATTTTTTATTCATTTGTTACCATTCAATGATCTGCAGGTATCTCTGCAATGCATCCTGCCATGTAGGTAATGGCCGGAATCCGTTCTCGACAAGTTTGGACTTGTCCAGACGGCTGTTGAATGGTCTGGCTGCCTTGGAAAGGCCATATTCCTCTGTCGTGACAGGGATAATATTGGTCTTCAGACCGGCCTGCTTAAAAATTTCACAGGTGAAATCATACCAGGAAATAAAGCCTCCTTCGTTTGTTGCATGATAGTAACCGTACTTTTCAGTCTCGATCATATCTACCAGAAGTCTGGCCAGGTCATAGGTATAGGTCGGGGTTCCGATCTGATCATTGACCACGCGAACTGTGTCATATTTCTGACCTACATTCAGCATTGTCTTAATGAAATTCTTTCCGTTAACACCGAATACCCATGCAATACGAACAATGAAATATTTATCCAGATTTCCGGAAACGGCAAGCTCGCCGTCCAGCTTTGTCTGTCCGTAAACATTCAATGGGGCATAGTCCTTGCAATCCGGTACCCATGGCTCTGTACCCAGTCCGTTAAAGACATAGTCTGTACTCAGATAAAGCATTTTGGCGCCGATTTTTTTCGCTGTCAGAGCGATATTCTCTGTGCCGCCCACATTGATTGCGCGAACCTTTGCCTGTTTATCCTCATCCTCTGCCAGATCTACAGCTGTCCATGCAGCACAATGTACGATGGCATCCGGCGCTATCTCTTCGATGGCTTTCTCTACCGCTGCCTTATCTGTAATATCCAGAGATACATATGGCATACTTGTCACTGCTGTTCCATCCTGCATGCCACTATATTCCGGCGCGATATCACTGCCCACACCTTCATATCCGCGTTTTGCCAGCTCATTCATCACATCATGTCCGAGCTGTCCGGCTACACCTGTTACAAATACTTTCATTTCAATCTCCTGTAATGATTTATTTCTATTTTTTATATTCAAGAACACTCCGGGCTTTTGCCGGGGCATGTCCGGGCGCTGCGCGCTCCCGCATATCATAACGCTTCCGTCATTTCTGCGGATCTATGATGCTTATGATCAGCGGTTAGCGTACATCTGCTCGTAGTAGTTCTGATACTCGCCGCTGATGATCGGCTGCCACCAGTCTTCATTATCCAGATACCACTGGATTGTTTTCTTAATACCATCCGCAAACATGGTCTCCGGCAGCCAGCCCAGCTCGCTGTGGATCTTTGTCGGGTCGATGGCATAACGCATATCATGTCCCTTACGGTCTGTGACATGTGTGATCAGTGATTCCGGTTTGTCCAGCGCTTTACAGATCAGTTTTACGATGTCGATATTCTTCATCTCATTATGTCCGCCGATGTTATATACTTCGCCGACACGTCCCTTGTGGATGACCAGGTCAATGGCTTTACAATGATCCTCTACATAGAGCCAGTCACGTACGTTGAGACCCTCACCGTATACCGGAAGGGCTTTGTCATGCAGGGCATTGATGACCATGAGCGGGATCAGCTTCTCCGGGAAGTGATATGGACCATAGTTGTTGGAGCAGCGGCTGATGGATACAGGCAGTCCGTAGGTACGATGATATGCCAGTACCAGCAGGTCTGCTGCAGCTTTGGAACTGCTGTATGGGCTGCTTGTATGGATTGGAGTCTCCTCTGTAAAGAAAAGGTCCGGGCGATCCAGTGGCAGATCTCCGTAAACCTCATCTGTGGATACCTGATGATATCTCTTGATACCGTATTTACGGCAGGCATCCATCAGTGTAGCTGTACCCATGATATTTGTCTCCAGGAAGATGCCCGGGTTCTCGATAGAACGGTCTACATGAGACTCAGCTGCAAAGTTAACGACCATATCCGGATGCTCTTCCTCGAAGAGTTTGTATACAGCCTCTCTGTCACAGATGTCTGCTTTTACAAAACGGAAATTCGGATTATCCATCACCGGCTCCAGTGTGGAAAGATTTCCGGCATAGGTCAGTTTGTCCAGACAGATGATTCTGTAGTCCGGATATTTTTTCAGCATATGAAATACAAAGTTTGAACCGATAAAGCCGGCTCCGCCTGTTACGATAATATTCATCTTTATTTCTCCCTTTCTTTGTCTTTTCTTATTTATTCAGAAAGTCGACATATTTGCCCTCCAGGACGTCGAGCAGATACTGTCCGTACTGGTTTTTCTTCAGGACCTCGTACTCTTTCAGCAGCTCTTCACGGCTGATCCAGCCATTGCGGAAAGCAATCTCCTCAAGGCAGGCAATCTTACGATGCTGATGTGTCTCGATGGTTTTTACGAAATTTGTCGCCTCTGCCAGACTTTCGTGTGTTCCTGTATCCAGCCATGTAAAGCCCTGGCCCATCAGTTCTACATTCAGCTCACCCTGCTCCAGGTAGATACGGTTCAGATCAGTGATCTCCAGCTCTCCACGCGGTGATGGTTTCAGATTCTTTGCGTATTCTACGACACGATTATCATAGAAGTAAAGACCTGTTACGCAGTAGTTGCTCTTCGGCTGTGCCGGTTTCTCTTCAATAGAAATGGCATGTCCTTCCTTATCAAATTCCACAATACCGAAACGCTCCGGATCCTCTACATAGTATCCGAATACGGTGGCGCCTTTGCCGGACTCCGCATTCTCTACAGCCTCATTCAGTCTCTTAGAAAGACCATGGCCGGCAAAAATGTTATCACCCAGTACCATTGCGACGCAATCATCTCCGATGAATTCCTCGCCGAGGATAAATGCCTGTGCCAGTCCATCCGGTGACGGCTGTACTGTATAGCTCAGATTCAGACCAAACTGGCTTCCGTCGCCCAGCAGTTCCTTAAAACGAGGTGTATCCTGTGGTGTAGAAATGATCAAAATATCTCTGATCTTTGCATTCATCAATACGGAAAGCGGATAATAGATCATCGGCTTGTCGTAAATCGGAAGCAGCTGCTTCGAAGTGACTTTTGTCAATGGATATAAGCGGGTTCCGGATCCGCCTGCAAGAACAATACCTTTCATACTATCTCTCCTTTGTTATTTATACTCTACTCAGTTATTTTACTCAGTCAATTATCTTTGCTGTAAACATATGCGCTGCATCATAATCCCTGGTGATTCCGAACGGAAGTGAGGAATCATGTCAGTTTTTTTATAATTCAGCCACTGCGCTTTACAACATACCACAAATCCAACATTCTGCCAAGGAAACTCTTCATTTCCGCATAAAAAGGATTAAGATTCTGTCCTAAGAGCGCGAAAAAGCGTCTTTTCTGCATGGCCTGCAAATTTTTTTCCGTGAAGCGCAGGCGCTTTTGCAGGCTTTTATCCTGCCGGAATATCTGCGGATAATTCTTTTTCAGATAATTCAGATTCGCCAGGCCCTGTCTCGGAACAGTCATACGGACCTCCCGGGTCTTTTTCTTTTCAATGTCCTGTCCCTCTGCCATGCCGGTCGTATTATTCTCATGGATTCTGTAACGGAACAATTTCCTATTATAGAAATAAGTGCCGCCCATGACAGAAGCCAGCAGATTCAGCTGCCAATCATGCGCTATTTCCGGCGTAAAATGTGCCAGGAAACGATCCCTGACCTCTGCCGTAAAGGCCATGGCGCAGCCCTGACAGAAATTATGATAAATCAACTCCCGGGTCGGGATCTCTGCTATTTTATTAACAGGTACCTGCCGTTTCATCAGTTTCTGATTTCTGGTCCCCTTCCGGTCATAATCCGGCAAAGCCTTTCCCTCTCCATCGATCATGGAAAAGCTTGAGGCCAATGCCTGGATTTGCGGATATTTCTCCATCAGGGAAGTCATCCTGGCAATCTTTTCCGGCAGCCAGATATCATCCTGATCACAGAGAAAGATGACATTGCCCCGGCAAGCCTCCAGCGCAGTGCGGAAATTGCGGATGTAGCCCTGGTTTTTTTCATTTTCAATAATCTTTATATTCACCGGTGTATCCTGCTCATATTCTTCCCGGCAGATTTCCCGGATAATTTCCAGCGTCCGGTCCGTGGATACATCATCCGAAATAATAATCTCATCCGGACGTTTGGTCTGCGTCAAAACAGACCGCAGCTGTTTTTCTATATATTTTTCGCCGTTATATGTGGCGATTGCTACTGATATCATAGTTTTCCCGTGAATTTATTTTTTCAGAAGGCTTCCCTTTTTTGCGGCTTTGCCCTTCTACCTTTCATTTTTGCTTATTTCTGTGCCAGGAGCAGCTGGATCAGAGCCCGCTTTCCCGGATATTTCAAAATCCCCTGCTGCAGACAGGTTTTACGGTAAGCCATCCTTGACCCCCGGCTTGCAGATGCGAAGGCCTGCAGCATGGCTTTTTTCTTTTCCTGATGTAAATGCGAGCCATACAATTCCAGAAAATATTCCGCTTCACGGACATGATCCATATTGCTTTTCTGTAAAATCTCTGTATTCAGCAAACGCTTTAACTGGTAGCGCAGGTTACCCGCGTCGGTAGCGCCCACCGTATTCTTTCCGTGCTGGCGATAGAGGATCGTCGGCTCATCCAGAAAGGCGATCCGACCGAAACAACAGGCGATCAGGGCCAGCCATTCATCATGCATATTTAATCTTTGCGGATCGATTTCTTTATCCAGAACAATCTTTCGCAGCAAGGCATTTCCCATGATCGTACAGCCGGTAACGGAATTCTGACAGATCAGATACTGCAGTGAAAAATCTTTCCGCAGATTAGAATATGCAAAAAATGATTCCTGCAATAGCTGCAGCTCTCCATCTACCACTTTTAGATCCGTATGCACCAGAGCCGGTATCTTTCCTCTTCCTGCGATTTCTTCCGCTTGCAGACTTGTCGTATTTCTTTCCGGCCGCCGCATAGCTTCCGTTTCTTTCGGCATGGCTTCCTGCCTTGCCTCGTCAGCTGCCGGCTGTTCCCGCATTTCTGTCTTCTGCATCAGCCGCAAAGTCTTTTCTATTTTTTCCGGAAGCCATACATCGTCCTGATCGCAAAACATGAAGTAATCACTCTTTGAATAGCCCAGCAGCTTGAGGAAATTATTTTTTCCGCAGCCCTCCGGCTTTTCATTGGGAATGATCGTCACCTTCTGTTCTGCCTCCGCAGCAAATTTTTCCAGAATGCTTATACTTGCATCATTGGAACAATCATCCGCCACGATCAGCTGCCAGTCCGCATAGCTTTGTTTTTTCAGGGAATCCAGCAGCTCCTGCAAATATGCTTCCCCATTATATGTAGCCAATAATATGTCTATCATTTCAAAATCTCACTTAAAGTGTTCTCAAAAGATTCCTTCGTAAAGGTCGTCCGGTATAAATACCTTGCCTGTTTTTGCAGCGCATCGATCTCCTGCCAGCCGGCAATGATCTCCTCCGCCGCCTGCGCAAAAGCATTTTTTCCCTTGCTGACATTCACACCCGCCTTCGTCTGCGCGATCATCTCCCAGGTATCTCCCCGGATATTATTGATCAGAGGCAGGCCGTGGGCCAGGTAATCGACGGACTTCATCGTCAGTCCGACTTTAACGCTCTTTTTCATCATATTGATTCCGAAGTCACACTGCTCCAGAATTTCTTTTTTTCGACGAGCTTCATAAACCTTTCCATGATAACGATAATCGATGCCATGGTCCCGCAGGGATTTCAGCAAGGCTTCCCTGCCCTCGCCGTCTCCCACCACATGCATCTGTACTCTGCAACGCTTTTTCAAAGCCGAGAGCACAGCTGTAATAGATGCAATATCAATGATATTGTTGATAGCGCCGATATAAACGACTTTCAGAATGTCTTCTCCGGTGCGCTGTAAAGCTGCCTCATCAGCTTTCTCATTTGCAGCCTGATCAGCATTTTCTACCGTGATGATGCTCTGGTCTACCCAGTAAAGGGTGTGTGTCTTTTCCTGCGGTAATCGCAGGAAATCACGGAAAAATCTGCATTCCGTCACCAGCACATCCGCCGACGGCAGGCTGCGATCGCGCAAATGCTTCCAGAACTGTAGCGGCGGCATCCATTCAACCTTTTCAAGCGGCAATGCCTCCGGCCAAAGATCCATAATATCCATGACCAGCTTAAAATCCCTTTTCTTTTTCAGCCGCTGTGCCATGGCCGCCAGTGAATTGGCCGGTACCATGACATAAAGAATATCAAAATCAATCGTTTCCAGATACTTTTCTACCCTTCCGGCGAAGTCATAGATAGACTTCATTCGCCTTACAGAAAGATTTCTCTGATATGGTGTCATTGGAAGGTAGACAGTTTCATTGTCTTTCTCTGTCAAATTTTGACGAGTCCTGTGTGCATGGTGATCAAAATCCGAAAACACACACAAGCTTTCAAAGCCGTTGGCTTTGCAATACTGCTGTATGGCCTTCGCCCTTGCTTCGTAAGGGGAAGAATGTGTCACAATGACAATTTTCATCTGCTGCTCTCCCAAGTTCAAATCTTATTTCCTGCGTTCCGGTCTTTGCGGAATGTCCTTCAGCAAAAATTTCAGATTACTGGTGGTCTGCTGCAGGTTTTCATAATGCTCTTTCTTTTCCTGACGCATTTTTTCTTCCGCAGCAATCCGCTCTGCCTCTTCCGCAGCATCAGCTGCGATCCGGGCTTTCTCCGCCGCAATTTCTGACGCATGACGTTCATCGACAATTTCTGTCACATAAGGCTCTGCCTCATATGCTTCTCTATCAACTTCTTCAGCTTCTTCATCCTCATCCGGCTCAATGTCGATCAGATGTTTTCCCTCTGTCGCAGCTTCCTCCGCTTCATCGTCCTCTTCCG
>R14__coassemble_636_pt1 | contig 22441 bp, 17 predicted proteins | sample R14__metabat2_high_PE_005 | metagenome-assembled genome bin R14 | reverse complement strand
TGCAGTTCTAGTTACATTATAATCTTTAGCTATATCATCTACTAATGAAGGAGAATTACATAATTCTTTAACGGCTTTTTCTTTATTTTTATCACTAACTTTTATTGAAGAAGTTTTATATATTCTTTTTTTATAATCAGGTACATCTTCTTTAAGCCAATTTGATAATTCTGTTCTTGAAGGATACCCTAAGGCTTTAACAGTATTATATGTAACCCCTCCATTATTAAGCCAATAATTAACAGCTTTCCTTCTTTGAGAAGAAGTATATTTAGGTGTACGTTTCTTTCTAGGCTTAATACGTTTATTTTTCTTATAACTTCTAATTACGTATTTTACTTGATAATAATTAAATCCTAATTTAGTTGCAGTTCTTGCTATACTTTGATTCTTTTTATATTCCTTTACAATCTGTTTCTTCTGATCTAGTGTTAACATAAGTTCCTCCAAATATTACTTATATTTGGTCCAACTTTTTGTCCGCATCCCCAAAATACGACACATTATTTTACCCAGTACTAACTATATAGATAGAACCAATAGGTGATGATGGTGTTACCATTATTACCGATATTGGTTCTTTTTTTGATATACTAGTCATATAAGGTAAGTAGGTTAATAAAAAAGAGATGAACAACAGTCTGGAAAACAAGTTTCATCTCTACCTCGAATAGGTATTTTTATGATAAGTGATTTAGACTTAATAGTCAAGTCTAATGATAAAGAATTATTAAAAGATTATAGTCCTCAATTAAACAATTTCTGTATTAAATGTCCAAGATGTGGAAGTATCCATATAGTTAAAAACGGTACATATAAGCGTAAGAATAAGGGTTTTAATAATATTACTATACAGAAATATCTATGTAAGGATTGTAAGTTATCATTTAAAGAATTACCATTATTATTAACCTCATATAGTCAATTAAATATCTTTGATTATTTAAAAATATATTTATCAAAGAATGATTCTAATAGAAGTATAGCTAAACTATTAGATCACTCTAGAAAGACAATAATAAATATTAAGCATAAATTTAGTATTATCTTTACTAAATTAGACTTTTTATTAAAGACTAATACTATTAATTCCTTAAAAGATTTATTCATAAAATATAAAGATAAATATCATGAATATCTTTTTGATACCCTATCAACGACTTTAACGCATAGTTACTACTATATTCTTCATTTATAACTAATATATGGAGGATATATACAATGAGTAAAGATGAATTCGCTTTATTTAAGTATTCAATTATTAGTTCTTATATTAATGGAACATCAATGTGTAAAAGTATAAGAGAATATTGTAAGCTTGTAGCCAATAATACTTATATCTTTAAAGGTAGAGAATATAGGTTTGATGCAGAGACAATAAGAAAATGGATTAGACAATACAATAAGGATGGCTTTGATAGTTTAATTAGGAAACCAAGAAGTGATATTAATGAAACTAGAACTCTTAGTGATGATGTAGTAGTTAAAATAATTGATTATAAAGAAAGATTCCCTAAAGCTACAGCTACTGCTATTTATAAAGAATTAATTGAAGAAGGCTTTAGTGAAGTAAATAATAACAGTATTAGAACCTTTCAAAGATATATAAGAAGTAAGAACTTTCTAAAACCAGAAGAAAAGGAAAGAAAGATGTTTAGTTTTGAAAACTCTAATGATTCTTGGCAAGCAGATACTACTCAAGGTCCATATATAACTATTAAGGGTGTTAAATATAAGACTTATATTCAAATCATTATTGACGATCACTCTAGATTTATAGTAGGTTATAAGGTAACTTATCATGATAGTGCTTTAGTATTTCAAAAACTATTAAAGAACACTATATCAATATATGGAGTACCTAGAATTCTGGCACTAGATAATGGAGCACCATATTCTAATAAACAACTATCTATTATCTGTGCAAGATTAGGTATTAAGAATATTAACGCTAAACCATATGACCCTGAGTTTAAGGGTAAAATAGAAAGATTTAATAATACTCTTAAATCTAAATGGATGAATATTACTGATTGGTCCATATATAAGAGTATTGATGATTTGGATAAAGATGTAGGTAAACAAATAGATGAATATAATAGCACTATTCATAGTGTTACTAAACAAAAACCAATGGATCTATATATTAAAGATCTAAAAGAATATAAAACAGTAGATATTAATAAATTAGATGAATATTTCTATCATACTATTACTCGTAAAGTAAATAAGATTGGTATTGTAACTATTGAGAATAATAAGTATGAAACTGATTATTCTTTAAGAGGAAAGACTTTAGATTTTACTTATGATCCTTTAGATTTATCTGCCATCTATAATGATGGTAATAAATATGAATTACTTAATAGTGTAGAAAACTCTAAGAAGAAAAGAAAGAAGAATGTAGACTTTATTAAAGCTGTAAATATGATTGATGGAAGCGAAAAAGAATATGAACAAGATTAATGAATATTTTAACTTTAATAATACCCCATTTATAAATAATGAAGATGATATATATGAATCATATGATTATTCACAAATAAAGGCTAGAATAGAGTTTCTGTTAGATAATGAAGAGATAGGACTAATAACAGGATTTCATGGTGCAGGTAAAACCTCAATCATAAATAAGATATTTAAAGATAAGAATATTAAGACTATCTATTTATCTGTAACAGATATGTCCTTATTTGATTTCTATGTATATATTGGTCAAGCTTTAGATGTAAATACTAATCACTGTCATAAATTAAGAATCATTAAAGATATAGAGTATTCTATTAGAAATAGTAAAGATAACACTATATTAATACTAGATGATGTAGAAGAAATAGATATTAAGATATTAAAATTAATTAAATCACTATCTGAGGTAAAAGGACTACACATTATATTAATAGGTCATACTTCATTTAGAAGTGCTCTAAAAGATACTAGAAAGTCCTTTATTGAATCTCATATTATTACTAATTATGAGTGTAAAGGTTTATCTTTAAATGAACTTAAAGAATATATTAAATGGAACCTAAATAAAGTTAACTATAATGAAGTGCTAGTTGATGATAGATATTATAGATCAATACATGAAATAACTGATGGTTCTATACAAGTAATTAATAAGTTTATGTCTAATCTATTACTTATTATGACTATAAACAATACTAAACAAGTTACATCTAAACTAATAGAAGATACTAAAGATGAAATGGAAATATAGATAAAAAAATAAATTACTTAATAGAGTAATAACTATAACTCTACTAAGTAATTTTTATTAAAAAGTAATATTGGGGAAAACAATGTGTCGTTATGTGGGGAAAATAAAGGGTCGCTCAACAATAAATGTTCAAAATTTTTAAATATGTTGAATAACATTATATTTCCATTTAGGGGTGGGGGATGCGGACATTTTATACTTGACATTATCATCAGATAATTGGGTCTTCCTTTTTTGTTGGTAATGTAATCATTGTATGCTTGTAACTTTTGTTCATATGTAAGTTTCATAAAGAAAAATCCCCTCCATTGGATTTTGTCCAACTTATGGATTAAAAATAAAATTACATAAAAAATATTTAATTTTTTTTATTTTAATTATAAAAAACCGCTGGGGGGCCGCCAAATTGGCGCCCCCCCCTCTGCTTTGCGAAAAGCCATACTGAAAAAGAGAAAACTTTTTAGAAAAGTATATTGCTACTTTTTCGGGAACAGATTAGAATAAAGTATTAGTTGGAATTGATTCTCGATTAAATAAGGGGAGCATCGGGGATGAAAAGTGTTCGAAATAGAGTCATTAGTTTTGCCGTTGTGGCTGTGATCATTGCCATCGGCATATTTTTTATTACAAATAGATATAAACAGCGCGAGTCGACAGATGTAACAGCCTTCTCAGCGCCTACTTTTCCGGTCATGTTTATCAATTATGACGGAAATATGATCAATGAAATGTTTGGTTATAAAAATGAGACGACTGTATCAACGGATAGGGATAGCCTGACCTTGCTGCTGTCGGATCGAAATTTATCCGTGCAGATCAATCCTTACGGAAATGAGATTGATACGCTCAGCTATGAACTGACTTCACTGATGGATGGTTCCTTTGTGGAAAATGGCACGATCAGTAATCTGCAGGCGGATGACACAGGTGTTTTGTCTGCCGGCTTTACAATTACTACACCGATCCTGATGGATCAGGAGTATAGTCTGAAGTTTATCTTGAAGACAAAGTCCGATAGTGAGGAGGAAGAGGGCAGCACCCTGTATTATTACACACGTCTGATTCAGCAGACCGGTACCAACCTTTCCGATTACCTGGATTTTGCCATTAATTTCTATACGAATTGTCTGGATCAAAGCCAGCAGAAGACAATCCTTTCCAGTATTGAGACGGATGAGACGAATAACAGCAGTACAAATTTTGACGATGTGACGATTGAGTCTAATGTCGACATGGTTATGTGGGGCAATCTGAATCCACAGCTGTATATGGCTGCTGTGCCTAAGGTCAAAGAATTAAATGATGAGACGGCCAGTCTGTCGATGGATTATGTACTTTCGGCAGAAAATTCCAAGGGTCAGACGGAATATTATCATGTGACAGATTCCTATCGTTTGCATAATAATCAGGGCGTCATGGCCATGATCGATTTCAGCAGAGATGTGGAGCAGCTCTTTGATCCGGAATTGCCGATCTATGGCAGCAGCGGCATTAATCTGGGTGTGCGGGATACGGCCGTGGAAACGGTAGAAAGTGATAATGAGCAGTATCTGGCATTTGTAGACAGCGGTGAGCTCTGGCTGCTGGACGATAGTGATGACGGCCGCATCGTGAATGTATTTAGCTTTCGTGATCCTTCTGCCATTGATGAGCGGGCGCTGAATGATAGTCATGAGATAAAAATATGTAGTGTATCTGATGAGGGAAAGGTGACCTTCATCGTTTACGGATATATGAATAACGGAGATCACGAGGGAGAGACAGGTGTCGTCATCTACACCTATTCGGCGGAAGAGAATCTTTTGCGCGAGCAGCTCTTTATCCCTGTAGATCAGAGCTATGAATATATGAATTATTATTTGTCATCCCTGACCAACGTCAGTGATGACGGGCTGATTTATATGTATACCGGCGAGGCACTGCAGACCATCGATCTGGAAACACAGAAGACCGGCATTGCCCTGGAGAATATTAATCAGGAGTGCTTTGCAACCTCTGAGACACAGACATATGCGGCCTGGATGAATGAAATGGATCCCTACCAGTCCTCTTCCATCACCCTCTTTAATGTAAAGACGGGAGAGCAGCGTGTGATTTCTGCTGCGGAAGGTGAAAAGATAAAAATTATTGGCTTCTACGGTGAGGATCTGGTTTACGGATATGCCAATGATGGGGATATTATTTCTGACGCGGCAGGCAATACGATTTTTGGTATGAATCGTATCTGCATTGAGACGGCAGAGGGAGAAATCCTGAAGAACTATCAGATTGATGGCAATTATATTACCAGACTGCTTTGGACGGAGGATCACCTGGAGCTGGAGCTTTCTGTGCGGACAGATACAGGTTTTACCTATAGCGGAAGTGATCATATCGTCAGCAACACCAACGGTGAGGATAATGATGTCGTCGTGACGACAGAAAAGAGTGACCGCTGCAGTCTGCAGGTAATTCTGCCTTTTATGAAGAATCAGGATTCAGATATTACGAAGACCAATTCTAAGTATACGATCAATTATAAGAAACGCAGTGTCGACATGAGCATTCCGGCGCTGGCGGAAAACCAGTATCTGGTATATTACGGCAAGGGACTGCAGATGATCGATACCCAGGTAAATAACGCGATTCATGCAGCTGATGAGAACGGCGGAATTGTGCTGGATGGCAATCAGAAGTATGTTTACGAGCGTGGTAACTGGCGTGAAACGATCACCCTGGAGACTGAAAATATTCCGCAGGAATTCCTGACACCGGTACTGGATACAGAGGTGATCCAGAGTGTACTGGGCGATGGCTATAAGGTCATGAACTATACAGGCTGTTCCATCGAGAGCATTCGCTATCAGATCAGTCGTGGTTATCCGGTCATTGCGAAATATTCCGAGGATCGTACGATTTTGCTGATTGGATATGACAGATTCGATAATTTGTGGTACTATGACGCAGAACTGGGTGAAGCGAAGGCCATCGGCGATATCGATGCGGCGGCAATTTTTGGAAACATGGGCAATGTTTTCGTAAGCTATATCCGTACGGATGTGACAGCTGCAGAGGCAGAGGCGGAGATTACCGCAGAGGAAGAAGGTACGGATGCGGCTGTAGAAACAGCACCTGCAGAGGAAACGACGTCGGAAGAAACGACAGAAGCGACCGATACAAATGATGCAGGCGGAGATACAGAAGAAACAGATACCGCAGAAGAAGATAAGTACCAGGATGAGGACGTGTATTACGAAGAGGAAGACTGGTATTGACCTAAGGTCAACGCCGGTGGAAGCCCCTTCCCGGGCACAATGCGCAGGGAGGCGTCCCTGAAAAATAATAAAAAGCAGAAAAAGAACCCAAAAGGAGGAGATTTTCATAATGGAGCATTTGACAACTGTCAGAGAAATTTATAAAGAGAGAGACAAATACCTGAACCAGACAGTAGAGGTTGGCGGATGGGTAAGAAGTATCCGTGATTCCAAAACCTTTGGATTTATCGTACTGCATGATGGTACATTTTTTGAGCCGCTGCAGGTAGTTTACAGTGATAAGCTGGAGAATTTCAAAGAGATTTCTGCTACAAATGCAGGCGCTGCCATCATTGTAAAAGGTACTTTGGTACCGACACCGCAGGCAAAGCAGCCTTTCGAGATTCAGGCAGATGAGGTAGTGATCGAGGGCGAGTCCGCGCCGGATTATCCGCTGCAGAAAAAACGTCATACAATGGAATACCTTCGTACGATCACACATATTCGTCCGAGAGCAAATTTGTTCCAGGCTACATTCCGTGTAAGATCTCTGGCAGCTTATGCGATTCATAAATTCTTCCAGGAGAGAGGTTTTGTCTACGTACATACACCAATCATCACAGGTAACGACTGTGAGGGCGCCGGCGAGATGTTCCAGGTAACTACACTGGATATGGACAACCTGCCGTTGGGCGAGGATGGAAAAGTAGATTACAGCAATGATTTCTATAAAAAGAAAACCAGCATGACTGTAAGCGGTCAGCTGGATGCAGAGCCTTTCGCACAGGCATTCCGCAATGTATATACATTCGGACCGACCTTCCGTGCTGAGAACTCTAACACCACCAGACATGCGGCAGAGTTCTGGATGATCGAGCCGGAGATCGCTTTTGCTGATCTGGAAGATGATATGGAGATTGCTGAGGCTATGCTCAAATATATCATCCGCTATGTCATGGAAGAAGCACCGGAAGAGATGGATTTCTTTAACAAATTTGTCGACAAGGGTCTGAAGGATCGTCTGAACCATGTGCTGAATTCCGAGTTTGGCCGTGTAACCTATACAGAGGCCATCAAGCTGCTGGAAGAGCACAATGATGAGTTCGATTATAAGGTAAGCTGGGGATGTGATCTGCAGACAGAGCATGAGCGTTATCTGACAGAGCAGCTCTTCAAACGTCCTATCTTCGTTACTGATTATCCGAAGGAGATCAAAGCCTTCTATATGAAGCAGAATGAGGATGGAAAGACAGTTGCAGCTATGGACTGCCTGGTACCCGGCATCGGTGAGATCATCGGCGGAAGTCAGAGAGAGGAAGATTACGAGAAGCTGGAGACCAGAATGAAAGAGCTGGGCATGGCAGTGGATGAGTATCAGTTCTATCTGGATCTGCGTAAATACGGTACAACACGCCATGCAGGTTTCGGTCTTGGATTCGAGCGCTGTGTAATGTATCTGACAGGCGTTGCAAATATCCGCGACGTCCTTCCATATCCGAGAACCGTAGGTAAATGTGACCTGTAATACAGGAAGGTTGGGCTTTCTTGAACTCAGCGGGAACCTGGATTCAGCAATGAGGTGAGAAGGAAAAACCGTAGGCATGCAGGAAGGCTTGCGCTTGCATAAGGAAGAAAAATTTTGACAGGAGACTGTCACATTGTACAAGGGATTGTATGGTGTGACTGCCTCCTGTTTCTTTATCTTTTAACGAGCAAAAAGCGAAGCGTTTACGAGTTTGACGTGTGAACACTTGTTTGGTATACATAAGGGTGCTATAATGAAAAGACTGAGAGAAAGCTTCGGCGAGAATGCGAATGTTCGTTTCACGGTTGGCCGGAAAATATAGGAATGACGAGGGGATATTTGGGTGAGAATTATACATACAGGGGATATTCATTTGGGCGCAATGCCCGATGCGGGTTATGCATGGAGCGCACAGCGGGGGCGGGAAATCCGACAGACTTTTCAGCGTTTGATCGCGTTGGTGCAGGAGGAAAAACCGGAGCTTCTGCTGATCGCCGGTGATCTTTTTCACAGGCAGCCGCAGATGAGTGAATTGAAAGAGGTGAATTATCTCTTTTCGAAAATTCCGCAGACGAAGGTAGTGCTGATCGCGGGAAATCATGATTATATCGACCGAAAGGGATTTTGGGAAGAGATTGACTGGAGTGAGAATGTGATTCCGCTTTTCGGGCAGCAGTGTGAAAGTGTGGCAGTGCCGGAGCTGGATCTGCGCCTATACGGTTGCAGCTATCATAGCCGGGAAATAAAGGAGAATCTTTATCAAAACGTGAAGCCTGTGGGAAATGAAAAGTACCATCTGCTGCTGATGCACGGCGGCGATGCAAAGCATAGCCCCTTTGACAAAAATCAAAGAAATCTGCAGAGCTTTGATTATCTGGCGGCAGGACATATACATAAACCGGAAATTTTGCTTCCGGGAAAGATGGCCTTTTGCGGTGCGCTGGAGCCCCTGGACCGCAATGACACCGGCATGCATGGATATATGGATGTGCAGCTGCTGCCAACGGGAAATACGGTTCGCTTTGTGCCCTTTGCGCAGCGCTCTTACAGAGATCTGCCGGTGCAGTTGACAGAGGATATGAGCCGGGGAGAAGTCAGAGACCGGATCCGTGACGAAATGAAAGAACTTGGGGAAAACGATTTCTATCGGATCATTCTGCGTGGTGTCCGCCACCCGCATACCGATATGGATACAGAGGAACTGGAGAATCTGGGAAATGTGACAGAGGTGCTGGATGAAAGCCATGCCGCCTGGGATTATGAAGAGATAATGCGGCAATATCAGGGCAGCTTGCCGGCAGAATTTATCCGGCAGGTTTTGCAGGCATCGGAAGATGAAAGCGTGCGGGAACTGGCATTGGAATATGGGATGGATGCACTCTTTGGGAAGTGATTTTTCGGCCCCCTTCCAGGGCCCTTTGCGTGGCCAGGCCTGCCTTGTGCAGCCGAAGCCTATTCTGTACATGATTTCGCTAAGTTCATCTTTGGTGCGCTAAGTACAATATGTGTCCGGCGGATTGCAGGCGCGACCGCTGGGAGAAGGCTTTGTGTTCGCTTATCCTCTGGCGAGAAGGCAGCAGGCCTCCTTGCATTCGATGTATATATGGTGGTGGAAAGAATTGATCTACAAAAAATGTAATATAATAAATTTTGGCAAATTTAATCATCGTGAGCTGGAATTTTCCGATGGACTGAATCTGATCTATGGTGACAATGAAAGTGGAAAGTCAACGCTGTATTTCTTTTTGCGCTCTATGATCTTTGGCATGCGCAGGGGTCGCGGTCGTGCGTCGAAGACGGATCTGTACAGTCGTTATAAACCCTGGGATCTGCCGCAGATTTATGCGGGTGAGCTGGAATTTCGAAGCGGGGCAAAAGACTTTCGCATATCACGGGATTTTTCGGATGCTACAGAGGAGTTGGTTTGCCTGACAGATGGGGAAAGAATGTCTGTAGCAGACGGTGACCTGGATATGCTTTGCGGCAGTATCGGGGAAGCGGTTTATGATAATAGCATGTCCATTGGCCAGCTTTCCGCGGCGAATGAAGAAAAATTAAAGACACTGTTGAAAAATTATATGGCAGGACAGCTGGCAGAAGGCGGGCTGTACGGGGATGGCTTTTCCGTAGATAATGCTGCACAAATGCCGATGCATGATTTCGAAACCGTGAAAAGTAATCTGCGTGCACGGAAAAAGGAAATAGAGAATACGATTCGATGTGAGCAGAAAGAAGCAGGGACAAGGATTGAGGAAGCGCGGCTGAAGCTGCAGACGACAGAAGAAAATCAGCAGAGGCTTAGTCTGGAGCTGCAGCAGTTAGAGCGTGAGCTGCGGCAGGCAGAGAGTAGGCTGCGTCAAGCAGAGAAAGCGCAGCGTCAGGATGAAAAAGTTCCTTTACAGGAGGAAAAGACGGAAAGAATGGCCACAGGAATTGTCTTTGAGACAGAATTACCGCCGGTCTTTCCGGCAGCGGGAGCCTTTGCCTGGATCATATGTCTTTTGTGTATTTTCGCCATGCAGTTTTTGCCAAAGCTAAAGATGCTGCTTGGCATCATTACACTGATTGCCCTGGTGGCCGGAATGGCTTTGACCGGAAGCTACATTCGCGGGCAGCGCCGTTGGCTTCTAAAGGAGAGAAGCAGGGAAAAAGTGGCAAATGATCCCGTAAATGAAGTCCAGGTCAATGATAAGCGAAAAGCAGAAAATCCGTCTAAAGCGGAAAATGCAGCGGAAGGGATGCGGCATAGGGAGGAGAAGAATCCGGGTTTCGCATCTGCGCAAGAGACAGAACCCGGAAAGGCAGAGACAGAAAAAAGTAATCTTACGGAAGAAGAGAGCAGGGTAGAAAAGCTGCGCTGGAATATCAGCTTTGCCGGGCAGGAATTGCGAAAAACAGAATTGCAGATGGAAAATGAGCGGGCAGAGTATGAAGAGCTGCTGGGAAATGCCCAGATTTCCAGAGATGCGCAGCAGAAGCTGGCAGCGGTAAAGCTGGCTATGCATATGATGGAAGAAATTGCCGGAAAGATGCAGCAGGCAAACAGTGGTAAACTTCTTGCCCGGGCTTCGGAGATCCTGCGGCAAATTACCGGGGGAAGATATGTAGCGCTGCGGGTGGCTGAGGACATGACCATCGGACTACTGCAGCGAAGGCAGAGAGCAGATGCAGATCGGCGTGTGAGCGAAGGCACTTTTCCTGCTCGCTTTGACCGGCGTGATTTCGGTGACAAGTACGCTGACGGTATGTATGCCGGTGATATGTATGTCGGTGATATGTATGCCGGTGATATGCATGCTGGTGATATGTATGCCGATGATATGTATGCCGGTGATATGGATACTGATGATAGGTATGATGATCGGCCGGTATCGCTGGCATCCGTCAGTCAAGCTACCAGGGAACAGGCTTGTTTTGCATTGCGCATGGCAGCTGCGGAGCTGCTTTGTGAGGAGGAATTTCCTATTATACTGGATGAGACCTTTGCCATGTGGGATGAGAAACGCCTTGCAAATGTACTGCAATGGCTGGCTTCCGGGGAACGTCAGATACTGCTCTTTAGCTGCAGAAGCAGAGAGAAAGCATGTCTGGACCGGATGAATCTACGGTATCGGTACCTGAAGTTGTGACATATAGGGTGTTTTTCGGAAAAAATGTAAAGATCGTGTGCGGATCACGCTTGTGATTCTAAGCAGAATAAAAGGCGGGGCCAAGGCTCCGCCTTTCGTATACATTGTAATCTGTGGTGATTCCGGGCGAAGGCAAGGAATCATGTCTATTTTCCCAGATCTTATGACATCATTTGCAGTACATCTGTAAATGCCATATTTCCGCCGAAGAGATCCAAAGCACTTCCAATCGTGACATTCAGACGGTTGCGGCCAGCCTTTTTCAGGACCTGTAAGTCCTCGAAACTGCCTACGCCGCCGGCATAGGTGATGGGGAAGTTCTCCATTTCTGCAAGAAGCTTGACCAGGTTTTCTTCGATGCCTGCCTGTTTTCCTTCTACGTCCGCTGCATGGATCAGAAACTCATCGCAGTAGGAGGAAAGCTCATCCATGGTTTCCTTTGTCACTTCGACATCTGTGAATTTCTGCCAGCGGTCAGTGACGATGTAATAGCGGCCGTCTTTTTTGCGGCAGCTTAAATCCAGGACCAGATGCTCTTTGCCGACAGCGGAGAGCATTTTTTCCAGTCGCGGATAGTTGACCTGTCCATCCTTGAAAACATAGGAAGTCACAATGACATGGCTGGCGCCCGCCTGCAGAAATTCTGCGGCATTTTCATCGTTGATGCCGCCACCCACCTGCAATCCGCCCGGCCATGCGGACAAAGCCTCCAGTGCAGAGTGCTTCGTCGCTTCATAATAGGGCGAAGAGGCAGGGTTTAAAAGGATGACATGTCCGTTTTTCAGATTGTATTTCTGATACAGGTGCGCATAGAAGGCAGCATCCTGTTCAGAAACAAAATTCTCACTTGCGAAGTCACCGGCGTCTCTGAGGCTGCCGCCGACGATCTGTTTTACTTTTCCGTTGTGAATATCGATACATGGACGAAACTGCATGGGAAAACCTCCTGATTTATGAATGTGTAAGAAGCGAAGCATTCGCAGATTTAACTTATAGAACGGGAATATTATATAGGGAAAAAGAGGATGTGTGCAAGGAGAAAGATTTACAGAAGCCCCGGAGAATACCATCCTCTCAGGGGACCGCTTGCGCTTAAGTCCTCGTGTAGCGCCACTAAATTCGACCTGCGATTTTAGCTTGGTCTCATTAAGTGCCGACACTGCGGAAGTCCCTTCCGAAGATGGTATTCTTCGGGGCAATTTATGTGTGTGAGAAATTTTTAAAGCTTTCTTTTATACAGCCAGGAAGAATTTCACCAGGAAGAGTGCGGAGATAATGTATGTAACGACAGAAATCTCTTTTGCCTTGCCTGTGAATACAGCAATGACTGTATAGGAGATCAGACCGATACCGATGGCATGTCCGATGGAGCCGGAGATTGGCATGGAGATCAGCATCAGTGCAACAGGAACACACTGGTCAATCTCATCGAATTTTACCTTGCTGAGGCCGGAAATCATCAATACACCGACATAGATCAGTGCAGAAGATGTAGCGGCAGCAGGAATGATCGCTGCGATCGGAGAGATAAACATACAAGCCAGGAAAAGAAGGCCTGTGGTCAGGGCTGTCAGACCTGTACGTCCGCCGGCCTCTACACCGGATGCAGACTCTACGAAAGTGGTAACGGTGGATGTACCTGTGCAGGCACCGCAAACAGTACCGACAGCATCCGCCAGAAGCGCTTCCTTCATCTGCGGCATTTTTCCGTTTTCATCCACCATACCTGCACGGGAGGCTGTACCTACCAGTGTGCCGATGGTATCAAACATATCGATCATACAGAAGGTGATGATCAAAGTGATCGCTGTAAACCAGCCTACTTTAAAGAAATCACCAAAGTCAAATTTGAAAAGTGTAATGGAAACCATGTCCTTGATCGGCGGAACCCAGCTGGCAGTTGCCAGGGATGCGAAAGGATTCGTGCCAAGGAATGCGAACTCGCCGACCCAGTAGATAATGGAAGCAGCCAGCATACCCAGAAGTACGGCACCCTTTACGCCACGTTTTGCCAGGATTACAATGATAAAGAGTCCGACAAACATAGTAACGACGGTAAGGATCATAGTAGGATACGCATCCCCCATGGAATTTTTCGCAATACTTGGTGTCAGGGCACCAAAGAAATCACGCATAACGTAGAAAGGACCGCCCTCACTGGAGTAGATACCTACGTTAGAGCCCAGACCGATATTCATCAGCATCATACCGATGGCCGGTGAGATACCAAGGCGAACGCCAAGAGGGATCGCATCGACGATCTGTTCACGAATGTTAAAGATAGAAAGAACGATAAATACGATACCTTCTACCAGGATGATACACAATGCTGCGCGGAAGCTCTGCATGTAGCTCATGCCTGTAATAGCTACGATGTTTCCGACAACAACGGCGAAGAAACTGTTCAGACCCATACCGGGAGCCATTGCAAAAGGCTTGTTTGCGGCGAAGGCCATGACAAACATACCGATGGCGGAGGCGATACATGTAGCCATGAATACAGCATTCCACAGATCAGCACCTTCTGCACCAAAGTTAGTCAGAAGATTCGGATTCAGGGCAATGATATATGCCATTGTCATGAATGTGGTAAGGCCGGCTACGATCTCGGTACGGACGTTCGTACCGTTCTCGCGAAGCTTGAATAAATTTTCCATTATTGGAACCTCCCTCTTCTTATAAAAAGATTATAAAATTTTCATATAGTAAATATTAAATGCTCAAGGGGTGAATTGCAACAAAAAATCTATTTTCACCGAAAGATTGTTATGGTAAACTAAAAAGAGACTTTTTATGGTGGTATGGAGAAGAGAGGATTGAAAAATGTCTCGTAAAATACAGAAAATCATGTGCTGCTGCGGAAACGGAGTGGGCACATCACTATTGATGCAGATGACCATCGAGGAAGCGTTGGGAATTCTCGGTATTTATGATGTGGAGGTTGTCTTCGGATCCCTGTCCGGTATGACAGAGGGCGCGGCAGATCTTTTTGTCGTATCAAAGGAGCTTTTGCCGACCATCGGAAACCGTCCGGCCATCGGATTAGAAAATATGATGGACGCGGATCTTGCTGCGGAAATCCTGAAGGATTATTTCATGAATTCGTGAAGGTCAGGTCAGGAATGGCAGGAACTGAAGAATTTTGGCATGAAAAAGTTCGGATTAGATTGATAAAGATACTATGGCTATAGGTTATTTGAATGAACGTACGCGAAAGATTATTATTATGATTCTGAAGGGCAGCAGTATCATCACGATAAAAGATATGGCAGCTGCTTTTTCAGTATCTACGCGTACCATTTACAATGAATTGGATAAGGCGAACAGTTGGCTGGGCATGAAAAAACTCCCTTTGATTCAGGTGAACAGAGGAAAGGTTCAGCTTTTTTCTGCTGAAGAAAAAGCGATGATGGATAAAGTCCTGGAGCTGCAGGAGCCCAAAGACGATTATATATTTACGCCGACAGAAAGAACACAAATAATCGTGTGTTGCATGATTCTATCGAAAACGCCTGTTTATGTAGAAGAATTAATGAATGCCTGTCAGGTGAGCAGGAATACGATATTTACGGATTTACAGGCTGTAATCTCACAGCTGCACTCCTATCAGCTGGAAATTGCTTATGAGAAAAAAAGAGGATATTTCATTTCCGGTGATCCGATCAGGGTGCGGGCTGTTTTTTTCCTGTATTTCAGCAGGCTGGAGCAGCTCTTTTCTTCAGGGAGATTGAATTTCATATATATGGATGAAATTACGCCTTATCTGCAGAGGATTGAGGCTTTTGAAAAAGAGCAAAAAGTAAAATATGTGCGCAATGATATGATTGCCCTGGCTGCCATGATTCCGGTTATGGAAAGAGGCGAGGATCAACTGGTGTTTCCGGATGTCGATATTCAAAAGGTAAAGGAAACAAAGGAATATCAGCTGGTAGGCCAGTATTTCTCAAAGCTTTCCGAGCGGGAAATGATTTACCTGACACTGCATTTCCTGGGAGGAAGACTGGCATCGGTTTCGAAGGGGAATGAAGGAGAAGAGGACGAATCTGTTCTGGAGATGGCGAAAAATCTGGTGCAGGAATTTGAGAGAAGGGCTTTTGTGCTCTTTGAACGAAAGGACGAGCTGGTCCGGAGCCTGTATCAGCATATCAAAGCATCGATTTATCGATATCGCTTCGGTATTCAGATCGGTAATCTGATGGAGGTGGATATTCAAAGAGAATATCCCTATATATTTGAAATTGTGCGGGCTTGTGTTGTCTATCTGGAACAGCAGATTGGTGTGCAGATTTCTGACAGCGAGGTGTCCTATCTGGCACTTCATTTCGGTTCGCATCTGGAGTATGCCCGTCATGATGAAAAGGAACTGCGCATTCTGGTCGTGTGTGTCAACGGTATGGCCACGGGAAATATGATCAGTCATGAGTTGGAGCGTATTTTGCCGCAGGCGAAAATCGTGGGTGTGACTGCGGCATCGAAAATGATCAATCCGCAGGAAGTGTGTGACCTCATTATATCTTCCGTAAAAATCAATGCTGTCGTGCCCGTCATTGTGGTAAATCCTATTTTGAATGATTTTGACCGGAAAAATATCTTGAATCATCCGCTTGTCAGAGGAAAATACGGATTCGTGGATGTAGAGGCGCTGCTTCAATTATTGAAGAAATATGTTAAAGCGGAGGAATTATCGGCCCTTCGTCATGAGTTGATTCTGTTCCTGAGTAAAGCAGGAGAGGAAAAGCAGCCTGTCTTAAACCCGGAAATGTGGCGGCTGACAGATTTTCTGACAGATGACCGCATTATATTCCTGGATGAGTCCGGTAATAATATGCGGGAGAAAAATGAAGCATTAAATGAAAAAACGACATTGACGGTCGGACATATTGATGAAGAAGGCATTTATCATGTGGATGAGACGGACGAACTTCTCACGCCCTGGGAGAAGTCGATTTATTCTGTTGCAGAGCCTTTGATCCGAAGAGGAAGTATCAAGGAAGAATATGTCGAAAAGATTATCGGCAGAATGATGAAATATGGTCCATATATGTTTGTAACCAAGGATTTAATCCTGGCTCATGCCAACCCAAAGGATGGCGTGAAGCATCTGGATATAGCCATCGGAATCGCTCCTAAGGGGATTGCCTATCCCAGCGGACAGAGAGCCAGGATCGTTTTTTGTATGGCGCCGGAGGATCAGCAGAAGCATATGGGTGTTCTTCGTGATATTCGGAAATCTATGGCAAAGCCGACACAGGTGGACGGGATTGTAGAGAAGACGACGGCAGCGGAGGTCATGGAGTTTATACAAGCCAGGTTGGAAGAGAATTCGTGATTGCATCTTAATGAAATGTGTAGCCGCGAAAAAACCTGGCAGTGACGTTTCCGTGACCTGTATTGTGTCTGTTGTTTTACTTTTAAAAGATAAGACAACATACTTTTTCAGAAAGGAAAAAATAGCGTATTTATGCAGATATTAATATCCATCAGAGAATTTCTGGCAACGCCGGCTTTGATCGTCGGACTTGTTACATTGCTGGGTCTTGTATTACAGAAAAAGCCGCTGGAGCAGATTGTAAAAGGCGTGGTAACAGCAATCATCGGCTTTGTCATTCTGGATATGGGCGCGGATTTTCTGCAGAATGAACCCTTGTATGATTTTGGTATTTTATTTAATTTCGTGTTTCATATACAGGGAATCGTGCCAAACATGGAGGCGGTTTCTTCTATCGGTATTTCGCAATTTGCTTCTGAGATATCTATGGTGATGCTCTTTGGCATGATCGCAAATCTGATCATGGCCAAATTTGGTCCATTTCATTATATTTTCCTGACAGGGCACCATACCATGTACATGGCCTGTCTTTTGACGATTGTTTTGGAAGCACTGGGAATGAGTGAATGGAGGATTATTTTCTGCGGAGCCTTGATTTTGGGATTGCTTATGGCACTTATGCCTTTTTTAGCTTCGAAGGAAATGAAGAAAATAACCGGAAATGAAGCCATTGCGCTGGGACATTTTTCGACAGTGGGTTATATTTTGGCGGCAAAGATTGCCTGGCTGGTGACCAGGAGAAATTATTGGCAGGCAGAAAAGCAGAAGGATACAAGTGTTTCCGGCGAGGCAGTGACAGAAAAAAAATCAAAGGGACTGCTCCGTTCTGCAGAGGAGATGCAATTCCCCTTGAAATTATCATTTATGAGGGATACCAACGTCGGTATATTTCTGGTCATGACAAGCATGTTTCTGATTCTCACGGGAACAGCTTATTACAGAGCAGGTTTTGCGGACCTGGATATTTCCTATTTTAGTGATTCCTACAGTAACTGGTGCATTTATGCATTAGTAGAGGGGGCCAAATTTTCGGCGGCGATTTATATCATTCTCGCCGGCGTTCGTCTGATCATCGCAGAGATCGTGCCTGCCTTTAAGGGAATTTCCAGAAAAATGGTACCGGATGCAAAGCCGGCGGTGGATTGTCCGGTTTTGTTTTCCTATGCGCCAAATGCAGTCATGATTGGTTTCCTTTGTTCTTTTCTCGGTGGTTTGGTGATGATGTTCATCATGAAATGGCTGTCCATGCAAAATGAAACAATGTTTTATGTTATTGTACCGGGGATGGTGGCGCATTTCTTTTGCGGCGGAACGGCCGGTGTATTTGCAAATGCAGAGGGTGGTATCAAAGGCTGTGTGATCGGATCCTTTGTGCATGGAATGCTTATTTCCGCACTTTCATTCCTTGTGCTTACAGCACTCGGAACGGTGAGTATGATGGGAACAACCTTTTCTGATACGGACTTCTGCGTGACGGGAATCATCCTTGGAAAGCTGGGAGAGTTACTTTCAACGGGAGGGATTATGGCATTGACCATATTCCTTTTTCTGCTTCCGATTTTCGGGACGCAGATGCAAAAAAAGAAGAAAAGTGAAATATAGGCTATAAGGCGATGTCCCTTACTTGCGTGCATGTCCTTTTTGGCGTCAATAGGTGGGTGTCTTCTCCTGCTGAAAAACAGATAAAAAACCTTGTGAAACGACTTTTTCGGAAGCGTACACAAGGTTTTTTTATTGCGCAAAACTTTGCAAAACCTTGCAAAATAAGTTGAAATCTTCTGGACTTCTGATTGTATTTGCCCGGTGCTATTATGAAATCACAGAAAACAAGAGAGAAAAAAACAAAGTGCACTTAAGTTAAGATCCATCAAATGTTTTCAAAAATGAAGAATAAGCAAAAAGAAAAAACAGGAATAAGAACTCGGATAAGAGGATTGATCAGGAGGAAAAACATATGAAGATCGTTGGCGTTTGCGCTTGTACAGTAGGAATTGCACATACATATATCGCACAGGAAAAATTAGAGAAAGCAGCCCAGAAGGCTGGATTTGAAGCCAAATTCGAAACACAGGGTAGCATCGGAAAAGAAAATGCCCTGACAGAGCAGGAAATTAAAGATGCAGATATCGTAATTCTGGCTATTGATGTAAAGATTGCAGATCAGGAAAGATTTGCCGGCAAGAAAGTGATTAAGGTTCCGACAGATATCGCGATCAAAGCACCGAACAAACTGATGGCAAAGGCGAAAGAAGTAGTGGAAAAAGCATCATAAGGCGGGAAGGAAGAAAAATGGAAATCACGGATGTATTAAATGCGAAGACAATTGCCACACATTTAGATGTTCATAATAAAGCAGAGGCGATCGAAGCAATGGCAGAAATGCTGCTGAAAGCCGACATCATCAATGATAAAGAAGCATTCATAAAGGATGTTTATCTTCGTGAGGAGGTTGGTCCTACCGGAATTGGTGATAGTATTGCCATTCCGCACGGAAAAAGTGATGCGGTAGTGACGCCGGGCGTAGCTATTGCGGTCCTGGATGAAGAGATTGCATGGGAAAGCCTGGATGATACAGGTGCAAAAGTAATCATTCTTTTTGCAGTCGGATCAGACAATGCAGCAGCAGAGGATCACCTTAGATTACTGGCCATGTTTTCCAAACGTCTGGGAGACGATGCCGTTCTCGATAAACTTATGGATGCAGATACAGTAGTGGATGTCATGACTGCATTCATAGAGGATGACAGCGTAGCAGATGAGGACGCAGACGACGAGGAAGAATTGGATCTGGATGAGATTTCTATCTTATAAGAAAGGAAAGTAAAAATCATGGCAACATTTTCACCTTCACTTATGTGTATGGATTTCGGACAAATGAAAGAACAGTTCGAGATTATGGATAAATATGTAGATTTATATCATTGCGACATCATGGATGGTCATTTTTGCAAAAATATGGCACTGACCCCAAGTATCCTGAAGGCCTGCGTTGCGTATACGAATAAAGAGTTCGATGTACATCTGATGACCACCAATCCGGCAGACTGGATTGAGATGGTGGCAAAATCAGGTGCCACATACATCAGTCCACATGCAGAAACCATCAATACAGATGCTTTCCGTACTATGAAACTGATCAAAAGCCTGGGCTGCAAGTGCGGTGTTGTATTAAATCCGGCTACTCCACTCAGCTATGTGGACTCTTACCTGGACCAGATCGATCTGCTGACAATTATGACCGTAGATATTGGTTATGCAGGCCAGGAGTTCATCGATGCAATGTATGCAAAAATCGCAGAGGCGAAAAAGCTTCGTGAAGAGAAGGGATATCACTATCGTATCCAGATTGACGGACATTGTAATAAAGAAAATTTCGGACAGATCGTAGATGCAGGCGCAGATATTTTGATCGTCGGTAACGCCGGACTTTTCGGCCTGGATAAGGATTTGGATACCTGTTTTGCAAAGCTGGAGCGGAATTACAGAGAGTCTATGCTGCCAAAAGCAGTGTAACTCAGACGGGACAGCGTGATGCTGACGGAAACGGTGTAACTCAGACGGGGCAGCGTGATGCTGACGGAGACAGTATAACTCAGATGAGACAGCGTGATGCTGGCGGAGATGGTATAACTCAGACGGGGCAGCGTGATGCTGGCGGAGACGGTGTAACTCAGATGGGGGGGGTAGCGTGATTCTGACGGAGACGGTGTAACTCAGATGGGGGCAGCGTGACACTGACGGAGACAGCGCAATGAAGACGGTGAAGTCTTTCTCCTGCCTGGGGTATCTCAGGACACTTGAAGGCAGAAAGGGAGCAAGCCTGAACCCTAAACAAATTACGAAGTAGAAACTATCAAAGGAGAAAGTTATGGAAAAATTGAAAAGCTTAAATTTGAAAAGTCATTTGCTAACGGCAATTTCTTATATGATACCGATCGTATGCGGCGGCGGTTTCCTGGTAGCGATCGGTATGGCCTTCGGCGGTACAAATATGTATTCAGACGGTCTGGTACAGGGATCCTTTACATTCTTTGATGCCATGGCAACCATGGGCGGCGCAGCACTGGGCTTGCTGCCATTGATTATCGCAGTCGGCATCGCATTTTCTATCGCCGGCAAGCCGGGTATTGCACCTGGATTTGTAGTTGGTTTGTCAGCCATCGCTATCAGCGCAGGTTTCATTGGCGGAATCCTCGGCGGTTATATCGCAGGTTTTCTGGCACTCTTTCTTATTAAGAATCTGAAGCTGCCGGATTGGGCCAAAGGCCTTATGCCAACCATCATTATCCCATTGATTTCATCTTTTGTAGCTGGTCTGATCATGATTTATGTTATTGGTGTTCCGGTAGCAGCATTTACGACATGGTTAACAGCAGTACTGTCAGGTCTGGGAGATTCTTCTAAGCTCTTACTTGGTGTAGTTATCGGTTCCCTGTGTATCGTAGACTTTGGCGGTCCGATCAACAAGACAGTATATGCATTTACATTAACACTTCTGGCAGCAGGCATTAAAGAGCCTGTAACAGCACTGCAGCTTGTAAACACAGCTACACCGATCGGATTTGGTTTTGCATATTTCGTAGGAAAAGCACTGCACAAAAATATCTATGAGCAGGGTCAGGTAGAAAACCTGAAATCCGCAGTTCCTATGGGTGTACTGAACATTGTAGAGGGCGTTATCCCGATCGTTATGGGCGATATGGTTCGTGGTATCGTAGCAGCAGCCATCGGTGGTGCCTGCGGCGGTGCAGTAACCATGGTTCTCGGCGCAGATTCTACAGTTCCTTTCGGTGGATTCCTGATGCTTCCGACTATGACTCGTCCTTGGACAGGTCTTCTGGCCATCATTGTAAACGTCCTTGTAACAGGTCTGGTATATGGTGTGATTGCCACAAATAAAGCAGATGTACCGGCTATCGATGCTGAGGAAGAAGAGGAAGAGCTGGATCTCGATGCTATCGAGATTCTCTAAAACAGCATCTGAAAATTATCGCTAACATAGGAATTTGTTTCTATCCTTTTTACCCTTTTATTCTCATTCAGGCTGCAGGTCATCATCCATCAGGACCTGCAGCCAACCTCCTTAAAGAACTGGTTTTTGGAGCAGTTCTCCCTGGCGGACATGATTCCGTGCGAAAGCAAGGAATCATGTCCGCATGTTTATGTTCTACGGTCGAAATCCGAATATCAGTATAAGAACCGTAACCTGGTTTCTTTTACTACGGCCAAAATCCGAATATCCGTATAAGAACCGTAGCCTGGTTTCTTTTACTACGGTCGAAATCCGAATATCCGTATAAGAACCGTAGCCGGGTTCCATTTGCTACGGTCGAAATCCGAATAACCGTATAAGAACCGTAGCCGGGTTTCTTTTACTACGGTCAGAATCCGAATAACCGTATAAGAACCGTAGTTCGGTTTCTTTTACTACGGTCGAAATCCGAATATTTGTATAAGAACCGTAGTCCGGTTCCATTTGCTACGGTCGAAATCCGAATAATCGTA
>R14__coassemble_449_pt1 | contig 28798 bp, 21 predicted proteins | sample R14__metabat2_high_PE_005 | metagenome-assembled genome bin R14 | reverse complement strand
AGGAAGAGAATATTAAGAAATCTTACGAAGTAACAGCAGCTCACGTAGCTAAATATTGGAACGACTGATTAGTATTTAGTACGTAAGCGAAAAATTTTCATAAATAATCTCTATGCTTTAACGGGTTGTTCTACTACCCCCTGCAATTTTGGCAACCCGTTAAAACATGTGAAGTATCCGAATAATTTCTTCAGATAAAATTCCTTTTTATACTTATATGCTTTAGGGACCTGTGGCAAGACATCCGCCACAGGTCCCATTTGTTTTGCATCGAGTTAGATCTGTGATTTCCACATTGGAGGATGTATAAGAGTTTTAGTACAGGAAAATAAAAAAATATCTTTTTATCGGATTTATATTTTAAGGAGTAAGAGATTCTCGTTATTTTAAGATTTAGAATGTCTGCCTTTTGACTACATTACGGTACCGCACAGCGACTTAGAAGTTAAGGTTTTGTTAAGAAAAATGAATGTTATGGTTAAAAAAAGAGGAGTAGATTAAGGATGCGGAGAGGGAACAGAATAAAAACGAAACTTATTAAGGTAATAAAATAACATAAAATCAAATCGCCCTTATACGAATAGTAAAGTTTTAAAACATTTGTAAATAGAAAAATATCAAACGCTCAAAGAACAAAATGTGAAAGAGCATAACAGCTTTACATACAACACATCAATAATGCATATAAGAATAGAAAGGAAAACATCGTATGAAACTTGTACAGATCACAAAGGAAAATCTCGCACTTGCACTGGAGTCTTATCACAAAATTTTCAGCTGGTTATCAGCAGAGTCCGATCCATATACAGCAGTTGTTCATGGCGGTATGCCGGAAATACAGGCAAAGTATTACCTGATTTATGATGAAGAGAACCTGGTAGGTATTACGGGATCTTATATCGTTCCGGAAGATAAGGAAAGTGCTTTTTTGGGCTGGTTTGGCGTACTGCCGGAGATGAGAAGAAATCATTACGGATCAAAAATCCTTGCTTTGCATGAGGACGAACTTCGAAGATTGGGTTATAAATACTCCCGACTCTATACAGAGACAGAAAATAATGAAGCTACCAGAAAATTCTATGAGAGAAACGGATACAGCGGCGAGTTATATAACTGTCCGGAAGAGCCTGCGCAGCTGGCCAATATCCTTACGGTTTACTCCAAATCTTTGGGTGATGATCCTGTGCCGGCATGGAATAGCAGAAACATGCGTATTGTTGATGAAGCGAAAATGATGTATACAGAAGAACAGCTCAAAGACTCTGAAAAAATCATAGCAGAGATGAAGAGTGGAAAACATGAATAAATAATAGGATATATATAAAGTCTAAAACTATATAGTTAAGGGGCTGTTGCAATATATCTTTTAGTGAATAAAATATAGAAAAATCCCAGAGCAGTGACTTGTGAGGCGAACAGAAGCCAGTCGAGTCGGAGCAAACGGGATTTTTTTCTTTTTTCATTAAATTTAGATGTATAATGCAACAGCCCCTTTATTATTTGAAAATAGGTGATTAAAATTTAGGGAAAATGGTGTTATATTAGTATGTATCATGTACTCAGCAACGGAAAACAGGCTGAATATGACTAAATATATTTGATATAGAATTCTTTCATATTTATTTTGCATTAAACTTGATTTGCTATAAATAGAAACAAGGAGAACATCATGAGTGTGATCGTGGCGAAATTTGGCGGAACATCCCTGGCGGATGCCGGTCAGATTAAAAAAGTAAAGGAAATTATTCTGCAGAACCCAGAGAGAAGGTTTGTGGTAGCATCCGCACCGGGCAAAAGATTTCCTGAAGATATAAAGATAACCGATATGCTGATCGGCTGTTATGAGCTGGCGACAAGCGGAAGAGATTATCGTACTGAATTATCCAGAATCGAGAAAAGATTTCGGGATATTATTCAGGAACTTGGTGTAGATATCGCTCTGGATGAAGAATTAGAACAGATCGATCAGCATCTGAGCGGAAAAAACCTTTCCCTTGATTATATGGCGAGCCGTGGCGAATATCTGAACTCAAAGATTATTGCTGCATATTTGGGCTTTACCTTTGTGGATCCGGCTTGGTGCGTTTGTTTTGATGAAAATGGGGAGCTGGACCTGCTGATGACCAAGCGTGCCCTGGGTGCGGCGCTTCGTCCTTTAAAGAATGCTGTGATAGCAGGCTTTTACGGCGCGGATCCGGAGGATAGGATTGTCACCTTCTCCCGTGGTGGCTCAGATATTACCGGTAGCCTGGTGGCACTGGCCATTAATGCCGATCTCTATGAAAACTGGACCGATGTGTCGGGATTGCTGGCAGCGGATCCCCGCATTGTCGAGAAGCCTAAGGGTGTGGAATATCTCAGCTATCGTGAGCTTCGTACCTTGTCCTATATGGGCGCTTCTGTTTTACATACAGATGCAGTATTACCGGTTTCAAATCTGGGTATTCCGATCAATATAAAAAATACCAACAGGCCGGAGGACTTTGGTACTGTGATCGTGCGCAAGCTGCCCAAAGGAAAAACCCGTTATCCGGTGACCGGCATTGCAGGACGCCGCGGTATGACGGTGATTCAGGTGGAAAAGGTAATGGTCAGTGATGGCGCCGGATTCAGCGCGATTATGCTGGATATCCTGAAAAATAGAAATATTTCTTTTGAACAATGTCTGACAGGAATTGATACTATTACATTGGTGCTTCGCAATGATATATTTGATCCGGTAAAGACAGAGCTGATCGATGAGATTCAGGAGAAGCTGGCGCCGGATTTCCTGGGTATTAAGGAAAATCTTTCTATGATTGCGGTCGTAGGCGAGAAAGGTACAGAAGCCTGTGACGCGAACGTGCGTGTTCTGGAAGCTATCGCAAATGCGGGTATTGAGATCAGTACGATCAATCAGGGTGCAGGAAAGCTGAATCTTTTGATCGGTGTACCGGAGGATCGCTATGAGGATGCCATCCGCGCCATGTATGCGTCAATCTCCATTTAAAATTGGCTGACTTAGAATTGATTTGCCGCGTGCTTTCCCATCTTCGTTGGGAATTACTATGGATTATGATACCTACGCATGGCTCCGCTCTTTGAGCATCTACAGAAGTGTCCACCGGACACTTCTTACGCATACTGAAGCATCCCGCCATGCTACAAACTTCGACTCACGATCTGCTCCCTTAAGGTCGCATCCCTACGTCTGCATGCTAAAGTCCACCGGACCTTTGCATTGCATGCTTAGGCATCGCTTTTGTTCGGTTTTGCAAACTATGAAAAAGTGCGCATACTTCGCCTGTGGTTTCGTGAGCCCATTTTTCATGGCCTTCAGAACCTGGTATCATAAAAAATCAAAATATATTTTACATGAGAGAAAAGAAATGAAAATTTTATTTATAAGACATGGAGAGCCGGATTATTCGAAAGACTCTCTGACGGAAAAGGGTTGGCGGGAAGCTGCCTGTCTGGCAGAAAAAATGACAAAGCTGCCGATGGATGAGATCTATGTTTCGCCGCTTGGCAGGGCCAGAGATACGGCAAGGGCGACAGAGGAAAAGGTGCATCGAAAGGCCATCGTTCTTGAGTGGCTGGAAGAGTTTACACCGCGTATTCTTAAACCGAATGAATCTGAGCACAAAAGTATCCCTTGGGATTGGCTGCCTAAGGATTGGATGACACATCCGGAATTTTTCGATGCAGAGCTTTGGAAAAGTAATCCGGTCATGAAAGAAGCCGGTGTTGGAGAGGAATATGACAGGGTAAATGCCTGCCTGGATGCTTTTCTCGCTGAGCACGGATATGTCAGAGAAGGTCATTTTTATCGCGTTACGCAAGCGAATAAGGACACAATCGTCTTTTTCTGCCATTATGCAATCACGGCGGTGATGATGAGTCACCTCTTAAATATCCCGCCAATGGTGATGCTGCATCAGTTTTGTGCCCTCCCTACTTCAATCAGTACAGTGGTCACAGAAGAAAGAACAGAAGGTATCGCACAGTTCCGTACAATTGGTTATGGTGATATATCACATTTGTATGCCATGGGAGAGGAGCCTTCCTTCCATGCGCGTTTCTGCGAGTGTTATAGCAACGCGGACGAGCGGCATTGATCTAAGAAGAGCTAAGATGAGGTTTTATACTATGAAGAAAAAAATTTTTACAATGATGACGATATTTGCCATGACAGTTTCTATGCTTTCTATGGCAGGCTGCGGAAAGAAGGAAGAGGCGGAAACAGAGACAGAAAGCGTCGCTTCCGAACAGACGACATTTACCCTTTCAGAGGCTGTCGGCGATTCTTCTGTGGTGACGGTTTCTGATGTGAATGCTTTGCAGCCGGAGGCAGTAGCGGGTCTGGATATTGATGCAGCGATCAATAATAATAAGAAATGCTATGCCGGCGACGAAGTGGTCTATGTTTCACCGGACCGTTCTGTCTTCTGCAGTGAGGATAGTAAAGCAGCTGACATTGCCCAGAATATGAATCTGCAGGGCGCAACGGTTGAGCAGGTTTATAAAGGATACTACCTGGGTTCTGACGGTTATCTCCGTAATTCCGCAGGGGATATGTATTTCCAGGAGCATAATATTACCTTTTTTGACGTGAGTGACAGTAATGATGATGGGGCTCTGGAGGCGATTTATGCTGTCACGGCCAATGGCGAAATGCTCTATTGTACATCTGATAACAGCACAAATATTTCTACCGCAATGTACGGCGTTCGCTATGTGTCTGTAATCGAGAATGCTATGGTGCTGGCGACGATGCAGGACGCTTCCTGTACCCTGTGTAAGCCGTCCTTTGAAAATTATACAGCAGCTGAAGAGTATGATTTCTCCGGTCTTGATGTATCCGGCTGGACCAATATTAAATGGGCTGTCCTTGGTGAGGATACCTCCGACGGGGAAAGGTCTTTCTATGCAGTTGGTCTGACGGTAGATGGAAAAGTCCTGGGTACCGGCGATTATCCTGAGGAAGTGGATTCCTGGGAAAACATGGTTTATATTAATACACTTGGTACAAAGGGCGTATATGGTATTACAGCAGATGGATCTGTACTCGTAGCTGGTGATGATACTTATGGTATCAGCCGTTATGAGAACGTTATTGCGCTGGATGCCAGAACAGGTGACGACCGTAATATGGCCATTGTAGATATAGAAAACGGATATGGAAAAGTAGATCTTTTAAAACATAAATATGTGGTGGGCGCATCAGGTATTGCGGAAGCTGATTTCTTTACACAGATCGTTCCGGAAGGAGGATATATCACTGCAGCTGAAGAGGATAGCTCTGATGAGCTGGAGATGGCATCGGACCAGGATGAAAACGCTACGGAAAATAATTCCTCTTCCGACACTTATGATAGCTATGATAGTGATAACAGTTACGGTAGCTATGATTACGAGGAAGATGATTCTTCGGATAGTTATTCAGATGATTCCTATTATTATGATCCTTTCGCAGAAGGAAATGCGATCGGAAAAGTCATTGATTAATTCTGACATTTGCATATAATTCTCAAAAATTAATCCATGGATAAAGATACCCTCCTTTGCTATTTTGGAACTACCAAAAATGCAGGAGGGTATTTTGATGTTGAATTATACTTGGTCTTTTACGGAAAATGGAATACTTACTTTAAATATGGATGGGGATAAGGTTTTTTACGGCTATTCCCAGGCGGTCACCACAGACGGCAGAAAAATCGATACCAGAAAGGCTGAAAAAATTGCAGAAGATGCTTCTACGGCTACTTACCGGGCAGAGAATGGTTTGGTCTTAAAACAAATCGCTTCAGAAGGAGCACTCCCTTCATTGCAAATTGAAATCAGTGACGCAAGTGGTGCTGAAGTGGAGACAAATAATCTCACAGTTTTGAATATCTGGGGCGGCGATGCGAAATTTGCGCCGATGCTCAATTGCCTTTTTACGAGAATGCTGCTGGTTCCTTATGATAATACAATGTGGCTGCGTTACGAGGCAGTGCCTTTCCGTGCCGGTCGAAAGAGTTATGATTATACTTTGGTTTTCTCAGAGGATACCAAGGCGGGTATGCTGATCGGCGCAACAGACTTTTCAGTATGGAAAAATGCCATTGTCAGCTCCGGCGCAGAATCCAGACAGTTCAAGATGGTTTGCGGCGTATCCGATGACGGCACACATGATACCAACCCGCACGGAACGAAACGTGGTAAGACGGTTGCATCTGCGCCATTTGTATTTATGGTTGGCGACGATTACAGAGATATGCTGGAGGCCTATGGTGATTATCTGAAAGAAATCCACCATCCGCTGGAATGGAAGGGTGGCGCGCCATTTGGTTTTAACAGCTGGGCAGGTCTGGCATTCCGTTTGAATGCTCAGAATTTCCGTGCCACTGGAAAGCTTTTCCGTGAACAGCTGCGTCCGGCCGGCTATGAGAATGCAGGAGAGCAGTATATTAACTTCGATGCAGGCTGGGCCAATATTGATCCGCAGATTCGTAAAGAAATCGTGGAAGAGCTGCATGCCAATGGACAGCATGCAGGTATCTATGATTCTCCATTTGCATGCTTTGCAGAGGATATTGATGCAGAGATCGCAGAATTGCCGGGTCATACTTATCGTGAAATCTGTCTTCACAACCAGGCAGGTGAACTGGTAGAACGTATCGACGGTGCACATCCATACGATGTAACACATCCGCTTTGGATGGAGATGGAAAAAGTAAAAACCGATTACTATAAAGAGATGAAATTCGATTATGCGAAATTTGATTTCATCTCCCATGCCGCCGCAGAAGGTAAGCATTATAATAAGGATATTGATACAGGTCGTGAGGCAATCACTTTTGCATACCAGTACCTGGATTCTCTTCTTTCTGAGGAAGCAGTGGGTCATCCTTTCTTTATCAGTCTGTCTATCGCTCCGCTCTTCCCGCACGGCTATGCTCATGCGAGACGTTTCTCCTGTGATGCCTTTGGTATGGATGAGGATGTGGAGTATGTACTGAATGCCCAGACCTGGGGCTGGTGGGAAAATCAGAGATTGTACGCTTTCAATGATCCGGATCATATCTGCCTGCTGCGCGGTAATTTTGCACCGAGAGACAGCTATTTCGGAGAAGCTCGCGCACGTTATACGACATCTGTGATCGGCGGAACAGTTATGATGCTGAGCGACGACTATAGTCTGCCGGAGGCAGTCAGACGTACATTGGAGCTGACAGCCAATCGTGAGATTAACAGTCTGGCAGCTTCCAGAGTGGCTTTCCGTCCGGTGGGAAGCAATGGTTTTTCTGCATGTAATTGTTTCACAGCCAGCATCGGCGGAAAATCCTATGCTGCAGTATTCAACTGGAAAACCGGGAAAAACCTCGTATCCGTTCCGGCGGAAGCAATTGGCGCAGAAGCAGGCAGTGTATGGAAAGATCTCTGGACCGGGCTGGAAATTACAGAGAAGAATGGTTTCCTGACATGGGCTGTCGATGGCTGTGATGCTTTGATGCTGCAGCATTGCTAACGAAGAGAGAGTACTTTTCCCAAGCAGTTTGTGTTTATATTGGTTATAGACAGACATAATATACTGAAGATTCTTTGCTAAAGAACTATTTTGCGTAAAATTGCATATTTCCATGCGGGATTAACATATTTCCATGGGAAATTTTACTGATTTATACTAAGATAGAAATATAGAAGGAATATCTCCTAAGTTATTCTATTCCTGAACTCATCTATACCTCTAAAGTCTTAATATATGATAAATGCCTGTTTCATATATTGAGCAGTCGGTGGTTGACGACACTGCCGGCAGGAAATCCGCTTCACCTGTAGACGGCAAACAGTGAAGAAGGATTTCCGGAAACATCGAACTTAAAAATTTCGGACAGGATAGCCGCTCTAGATGATAGAGCGGCTTTCTTGTGATTCTAAGATTAGAAAGGATGTGCATTGTATGGACAAATATTATAACAGCGCTTACAAGATGGGTATGAAAGAATACCGCAATGCGATTTCACGGGGTGCCTATCCTTACCTTTCGGTATTAGACGAGATGATTCCGAATAAAAAAAATCTGCCCGGCACAGATATGGGCATTATTCAGATTCCGATTGAATTGATCGTGGGAACGAAAACTGTAGGAAGAACCACGACCTTTGCCGGTAACTTTATGCCGATTGCGGATGAGAGTTCGGAATTTGCTGATAAATGGAAAAGCTTATGCAGACATCATCTGGAGGAAGGTATTCGTGATCCGGTGGTTGTCTATGAATATATGAATCGTTATTATGCTCTTGAAGGAAATAAACGAATCAGTGTTTTGAAATATTTCGGAGCTGTGACGATCGCTGCCCGGGTTTATCGAATTATGCCTGATCGGTCCGATGATCCAAATGTGATTCTCTATTATGAGCATTACGATTTTTATAAAGAAACAAAGATTAATTTCATTGAGTTTTCCAAGCAGGGCTGCTATGCCGAGTTTCTTTCTATTCTGAAAGCGGCCGGCTTTGGCAAATGGAACGATGAAGAATTGAAACGTATCCGAACGGATTATTATTATTTCGAACAGGCCTATCAGAAATGTGGCGGCGCACAGGTAAAAATAACTACTGCAGATGCCTTGCTTGCTTATCTGCGGGTCTATGGTTATGAGAAACTGCATAACCTTTCTAATAATGAATTAAAGAACACATTGACCAGAATGTGGCAGGAAATCATGATCCAGCAGGAGGAATCACCTGTAGAGATTCAGCTGCATCCGGAGACGAAGAAAACGAATCTTATGACCAATCTTTTCGGTGCAAAGAAGACACATGTCGCTTTCCTCTATTATGACTCCCCGGAACGTTCCAGCTGGGTTTTTGGTCATGAAAACGGACGACAGTATGTACAGAAAAAATACCCGGACCGACTGATTACAGATACCTATGTGGTATCAGAGGATCATCCGGTAAGTGAGCAGATTAAAAACGCAGCCTTTGACGGCGCAGAGATAATTTTTGCTACCTCACCGGAAATGCTTTCTGATTGTGTGCGCATGGCAGTAGAATATCCGAATCTGACTATTTTGAACTGCACACTGAATAAGCCGCAGAAATCTGTTTGTATGTATTATCCGCGTATGTATGAGTCGAAATTTATTACAGGTGCAGTGGCTGCCGCGCTTTCAGAGGATGACAGGATCGGCTATATCTGCAAATATCCGATTTTTTCCAGTATCGCAGAGATCAATGCCTTTGCAAGAGGTGTACGCATGATAAACCCGCAGGGAGAAGTATATCTCGAATGGTCAGATAATTGTACGACACAGGAGGCAGCAGAAAAATTAAATGCCCTTGGAATTAATCTGATCTCCGTCAGGGATCGTCTCAAGGAAAGCTTGCATGACAGGGTAATGTTTGGACTGGAATGGGTAGAGAACGGAGAGTTTACGCCATTGGTGCTGCCGATGTGGAACTGGGGCATTTATTATGACAAAATTATGCAGAGCATCTGGAACGGATCTCTGCGTTCGAAAAAGGAGGCTACTTCGAAATCCCTCAATTATTACTGGGGCATGTCGGAAGAGGTAGTGGAAATGGTCTATTCTGATAGCTTGCCGGAAGGTGTATTATATCTGGCCAATGTGCTGGAGAAAGCAATCTGTGCCGGTATTTGTCAGCCGTTTTATAATCCGGACGATAATGTGCGTGTGACAGAGGAGGATCTGGAAAAGGGCATTCCCGTAGAACAGCTCATGGCCATGACCAAACTGGAGGTCAATGTGGTGGGTGAGATTCCTGATTATTCAGATATGCGTGAAGATGTAAAAACAGTAGTAGAAGCAATCGGTCTGCCGGCTGCCAAGGGTAAAACATTAAAATGAAAATTTTATTTGTTGCGGATATCGAATCTGCTTATTATTATGAGTATTATAAGCCGGGCAGGCTTGCAGATTTTGATCTGATCATATCCTGCGGAGATCTTTCAAGGCACTATCTGGAATTTCTGGTTACCATGGCCAGATGCCCGCTTTTATATGTTCCGGGCAATCATGATGAAGCCTACGTGGAGAATCCGCCGGAGGGCTGTATTTGCATAGATGGTAAAATATTTGAATATCAGGGGATACGTTTTCTGGGGCTCGGCGGTTCCAACCGCTATCGACCTGATGCGACTTATATGTATACGGAAAGGCAGATGCGCCACCGGATCAGAAAGCTTTGGCTGAAAATAATGAATCACAGAGGCTTTGACGTGCTGGTGACACATGCGCCGGCCTATCAGCTGGGCGATCTGAATACGGTACCACACAGGGGATTTCAATGCTTTCGGACCTTGATGGAAACCTATAAACCAAAGCTTATGGTACATGGGCACGTCCATGCGAATTATGGTCTGAATATTCCCCGGGAAAGAGAATATATGGATACGAAAATCATCAATGTATATGACTCCTATGTGCTGGAACTTTGACGGAATCATTGCAGCGGAACATCTTTACGAAATCCATTGCAGCCGATAGCGGAGAAGGTTTTTTGGATACCATAAAAAGTAATAGAAAATGGTGAAATAAATGATCAAACTTCTTTTGGTGGAAGATGAAAAAATTGAATTAGATACCTTGCGTAATTACGTAAACTGGAAAGCTTGCGGTATCGGAGAAATCTATACAGCCAGAGGCGGAAGAAGTGCCTTGGAATGCATAAATACCCATGAGCCGGATATTATCATCACCGATATTCAAATGCCGGGCATGACAGGTATAGAACTGGCCAGTATTATCCGGGAAGAGGGACATACGTCCAAAATTGTATTTCTGACAGGCTATGATCGTTTCGATTACGCAAAGGAAGCCATCCGTCTGCAGGCATCTGAATTTCTACTTAAGCCCTTCCAGATTTCGGAAGTGGAAGACGTGACCAAAAGACTGGTAGAAGAGATTCGGAAAGAAGAAGCGGAAAAGGAATTATCTGCCTTGGCAGTAGGCAGAATGATCGAAAATGCCTGCTATGGACTGACTGATAATGCAGAAAAAATGTCAAGCTTTTATTTTGGAAAGTCAGCGGAGCAGGTAAAAATGTACATGTTGGCCCTTCTCAATGTGTCTAATGAGGAAAGAATTAAGCTGTTGGGTTTGCCGGAAGTGATTTACGGCTTTGAAAAAAATGCGCTGTTTCTCGTCTTTATTCCGGAAAATATACTTCCGATTACATTTGCCACACGCATGAGCAGCGGATTCTTTCAGGAACAAATCCAGGTCATTTATCGTGAGGAGCTGATCGATCTTTTGCATCTGCAGGAGGGATGCACGGAAATCGAAGCTTGCAAGGATGATGTCTTTTATCGGGGAAAGAATATTTGCTTTTCTACAAAGGAGCATAGTATCTGGGATGACTACCTTGATGTGGTCACCAGAATGTCAGATAAAAACGAATTATTTGAGGCTATACGTAAAGGTGATGCGGGTGAAGCGGAGATTTACTTTGAGAGATGCTTCAGTTTAATGAAGGAAATGAAACGTATCGGCTTTTCACAGAATGCTTTCAGCCTGCTTCTGAATCTGAAGAAAAATCTGACGGAAGTCTTTCCGACAGAAGAAATCGAAGAGATTCCTGATATGTTTCGGGTACTGAATTATAATGAGGCGCATAAAAAAGCTTTTCAATGGGTCATGAATTGCTGCAGGCTGAGGAAGAACGCAGAAGAGGAGAAGTGGTCCTCTTATGTAAAAAGTTTTGTAGACAAGCATTATATGGAAGATTGTACTGTGGAAGAGATGGCAGAAGGCTTAGGTGTATCCCCCAACTATCTTCGTCGTAAATTTAAAGAAGAAACAGGTATCACAATTCTGGAACAGGTTACAAATACCAGACTTTCGGCGGCGGCAGAAATGCTTTTGCAGGCGGACAGAAAGGTCAAGGATGTCAGTCTGGCAGTAGGTTATCCCAATGTATCCTACTTTACCCAGATCTTTCAGAAAAAATTTGGCGTGAGACCGAATGAATATAAAAGACGGCGAAAAAATCAAAATTGGTAATTGTGTTAGAAAATTGTAAGCTGTTTTTGTATATAATATACAGATTACATATAAAAGAAGCACATGAAAAGGGATTTTCTGTGCATTATGACGTTTTTTCGCACAAAATACCATATTCTGCAAACAAGAGGCAATGTGAGATTTGCCTCTTTTTTTTTATGATAATACTATCAAAATAACGTGACGATGCTTCACTCCACTTAATGGGTATCGGACATGTAAAAAAAGGAGGATGACCGTTAGGTCCACGGTGCGGCAGTGTGGAGACCTGTCGTAATGCGATTACCATTTTACCTGGTATGAGCGAGGCATTCTTGCGGAGGCATGAATGTCAGGATCTTATAAGTATGTCGGAAGTTTTAATTAAAAACATGAAGAAAGTCTACGACAACAAAGTAACTGCAGTACATGATTTTAACCTGCACATCGATGACAAAGAGTTTATCGTACTTGTAGGACCATCCGGATGTGGAAAATCTACATCTCTTCGTATGGTAGCCGGTCTGGAAGACATCTCCGGCGGCGAGCTGTACATCGATGGAAAACTCTGCAATGATATCGCTCCGAAGGATCGTGATATTGCAATGGTATTCCAGAACTATGCTCTGTATCCACATATGTCAGTATATGATAACATGGCATTTGCTCTGAAACTGAAAAAAACTCCAAAGGATGTTATCGACAAAAAGGTTAAAGAGGTAGCTGAAATCCTCGACATCACACAGTATCTTGAGCGTAAACCGAAAGCTCTTTCCGGTGGACAGCGTCAGCGTGTTGCTATCGGACGTGCTATGGTTCGTGATCCTAAGGTATTCCTTATGGATGAGCCTCTTTCAAACCTGGATGCAAAACTGCGTAACCAGATGAGAGCTGAGATCATCAAACTTCGTAAACGTATCAACACAACTTTCATGTATGTAACACATGATCAGACAGAGGCTATGACTCTTGGTGATCGTATCGTTATCATGAAAGACGGATATGTAAATCAGATCGGAACACCACAGGATCTTTTCGATCGTCCTGTAAACCTTTTCGTAGCAGGATTTATCGGAATGCCGGTTATGAACTTCTTCGAAGGATGTAAACTGGAGCTTAAGGGTGGCGTTTACTATGCAAACATCAAGGGCGTAAGCTATAAGCTTGACGACTTCCAGCAGAAAGCACTTTCAGCTAACAAGCAGCAGCCATGCGACATCGTTTGTGGTGTTCGTCCACAGCATGTAACAATCGGTTCCGGCGATCTGAAGGGTGAAGTAGAAGTATCTGAGATGCTTGGTTCTGAGGTTAACCTTCACGTTAACTGCCAGGGTGATGATGTGGTTATGGTTCTCCAGACAGTGGATCTGGCAGAAGATGTTTCCATCGGCGCTAAAGTAAACTTTACTACACAGCCTAGACTTATTCAGTTGTTTGAGAAAGAGACCGGCAACAACCTGATCTGGTATGATGCTGAGTCTGTAGCAGCTCATTCACCGAAATGTAAAACATATAACTTCTAATCTTCTTTTACTATCTCTAATGAAGTGGACGTCCCGCGAGGGGCGTCCATTTCTTTATTTATGATAAGGCGTGACGATGGGGTGAAAAAGGTGCAAAAGCCGCAGGTTTTGTAGCTGGGCGGGATGCTTCAGTATGCGTAAGAAGTGTCCGGTGGACACTTCTGTAACTGCTCGAAGAGAGGAATCATGCGTAGGTATCATGAATTGCGGCGCCGCGAGAAACGCGGCATGGATGTTTTTTATGGTGTAGATTGATTTTCCTTCTTTAGATGTATAAAATGAAAATAATAAAAGAGCAGATCTGTCCTGCATAGACATGCAAGGATTCAGAAAGGATACGGTTATGGATTTTTTTAACGAATATAGAGCAAAACTGAGACGTCCTGAAGAGGCTGTGCAGGTCATTAAAGACGGAGACTGGGTAGATTACGGCGCAGCTTCTGCGAAACCGACGATTCTGGACAGGGCCTTGGCGAAACGCCGTGACGAGCTGCATGATGTGAAGGTGAGAGGCTGCCTTTTGGACGGGCCCATTCAGGTGGCGGAGTGTGATCCGACCCAGGAGCATTTCGTCTATCATACCTGGCATTGCTCCGCTTATGAAAGAAAGCTTTGTGATAAGGGGCTTTGTTATTTCACACCTATGGTTTTTCACAATATGGCAGCCTATTATCATTTTTTCATAAACGTAGATGTGGCTATGATTTCTGTAACGCCGATGGATAAGCATGGCTTTTTCGGCTTTTCCATTCATACAGGAACCTCGGCAGCCATTCTCAGAAAGGCTAAAATCGTTATTCTGGAGGTCAATGAATCTCTTCCAAGGGTACGTGGCGGTTTCGATGATTGTATCCATATTTCAGATGTAGATTATATCATTGAAGGCTATCACGAGGAATTTCGTGAGCGGGTGCGCAGAGCGCCGACGAAGACAGAACAGAAGATTGCGGAAAATATTTTGCCATACCTTGTAGACGGATCCACGATTCAGATCGGTGTGGGCGGCATGCCTGATGCAGTCGGCTCCCTTCTGGCCAAATCTGATCTGAAGGATCTGGGCATGCATACGGAGCTTTGTTCTGATGCCTATCTGGACCTCTATGAGGCAGGGAAGCTGACGGGCAGAGGAAAACAATCCTACAGAGAAAAGCATATCCTGGGATTTGCTATCGGTTCACCGCGTCTTTATGAATGGCTGGACGATAATCCCAGTATTCAGGCCTTTCCGCTTGATTATGTGAATAATCCCAGTGTTATAGGTGAAATTGAAAATATGGTCTCTATTAATAGCTGCATCAGTGTCGATCTTTACGGTCAGGTTAGTGCAGAAAGTGTCGGCACAAGGCAGATTTCCGGTACCGGCGGCCAGCTGGATTTTCTGGAGGGCGCGTCTATTTCCCGCGGAGGCAAATCTTTCATTTGCATGAAATCCTCCTTTGTAGATGCGGATGGTGTCAGAAAAAGTTGTATTTTGCCGCATTTCGCAGGGGATATCATCACATCTCCGCGAAGTCAGGTATATTACATTGCGACGGAGTATGGCGTGGTAAATATGGAGGGCGCTTCTTCCTGGGAGCGAGCAGAGCGACTTATATCTATTGCCCATCCGGATTTCCGGGATGAACTGATCCGTGAGGCAGAGAAGCTAAAGATTTGGCGTAAGCATTAATAAGAACGGGGATATATCGCCTTGGATACGATTTGGTTAATCATAAAAAATTTTTATATATCGTGCTTTCGACACATTGTATATATTCTCTCGGATCCGGTTGCGGAGAACAATGGTTCAGCCAGTATATATGTAAACAAAATGGATTATGTCCGTTGGAAAATTCTTGAAAATATAAAAAAGGCAGAGGAAAAGGCAGAAGAAAAAAAGACGGATATCAAACCGGATGAGAGCTTGATTCTATTCATGAAAAATCTTCCGAAGAGGTGGAAGGCATTCAGAAACTATATCCATGAGGGCTTTGATCATTTGATTTATTTATTGATTTATCATAAAAAATATTATCCCGGCATGGATAAAAATGAGCTGGTTGGAATCATCAGAAGCTATGACCTGGGCTTAAAGCTTTCTGAGATTCATCGTTATATAGATTTGCTGATCAAGGACAAGGTCATTTATGAAGAGAAACATCATCAGGCTTCTATTTTAAGAATAACTGATCTGGGTAAGGAAATCTACGAACATAAACCCCTGGAGCTTTTGAGCCCCAAGGAAGAGCTGATGTCTTCCTATTGTCGTGAGCAAAAAGAAAATGTTTACAAAGATCTGCAGGAGAAAGTCCGTAAGGACCTGCATCCCTGGGCAAATCATTACCCGGAAAGTATTCAAGGCTGGGCAGAAGATCATTTTAATTTCCATGACTTAAATGACAATGATTTTTCTACTTTTCAGGAATGGCGTTCATGTCAGTATGCATTTCAGTTTTTTGCCGGTGTGAATTATCATAAGCATAAGCTTTTTTATGATAATCCGGTATATCGGGTTGACTACCTGAATCAGACGATTGCACAGATTCAATGGATCGATCTATACCTTGCCATACTGCGTGCTAAACCGGGCTATGAAGCTTATCCGAAATTTTATGATTATAATATACAGGAAACACTGCGGTCCTATTATGATCTGGCATTTCGGGGAGAGGATTTTTCGAAAATCTGCAATGTGACAGCCAAGATTGTGGCGGAATATCTTTTCCTGAATGAAAGTAATCAGGAGCTTCATCTGATTCTGAAGAAGGATAAACAGAAAAAATAAAAAATGATGTGCGGGCAGAACTGTAGAAGGAGAGAAGTATGGATGAAAGTATGATTATATTGCAGGGTGAATACGGTGATGAGATTGTTTTCGAAATTTTGGATCTGATCGAGTATAAAGGTCAGGAATACGCCGTTCTGCTGGCGGAGGATGCCGACGGAGAGGTGACGATCCTGAAGGTGGAGGAAAGCGCCAATCTGGATGAAAATACCTACATATGGATCGATGATGAAGAAATCCTGGATGCGGTATTTGATATATTTATGGAAAAGCAGAATGCTTAAAATGAGAAATGGAGATGTCGCAATAATTCGGTTTTATTTAAAACGATGTATAAAGCGACATCCCCATTTCTTTTTTTTGTCATTTTTTTGTAATATTTTGACTTCCCATAATTCTGATAATCATGTAGAATAAAGAACGATACACATAAAAGTCTATTAGGGGAAGTTTTATGATACGAGTATGTGGCGTATCGTAAAAGAGAATGTATACTTTTGAGCATGCAGAAAAATTTTTAAGAGGGAGTATTACATGAAGGAGTACAGACGAATACTGCAGCGGATCGTGATGATGCTGAGTCTGCTATTGTGCGTCGGCGCTTTTTATAGTGTCCGGGTCGTATATGCAGATGAAGTAACTACAGAAACTGCGAATGAAGTAGTTTTGGCGGAAGAAAATACACAAGCTTCTGCTGATGTGACAGATGAGAAAGAGCAGATCATAGCTGAAGAGGCTCTGATCAATAGCTCTGATGCGACGATAATAGAGGATCTCATTGTCGTAGATGATGCCACCCTTTTAGGTGAGGATGAAAATGAAAGCTCCGATTCCGATAAGGAGATGGTCTCTGAAGATGCAGATTCACAGACCTCTTCTGAAGAAGATGGCGAAGCTTCTCAGGATGAGGATAAAAAAGAAGAGACAGATTCTTCTGAGGATCCTACTGTAAATCCGGAGGAAACGGAAGAACAGAAAGCAGTCTATGCGACAATCTATAAGGGCATAGATTACAGTCTGGTATATGATTATAACTATTATATTAAGAATCAGGATGTAAAGGATGCTTTCGGCGATGACGATGTAGCCACATTGGAGAACTTCGTCAGATGGGGTATGGCCTCCCAGCGACAGGGAATTGCGACATTTGATGTGGTTTCCTATCGTCGCGCATATGCAGATCTTCGTGCAGCCTACGGAACTGACTACCCGTCTTATTATCTGCATTATATTAAATGGGGTTATGCAGGCGGACGTACCATGACGACAGGTGTAGAGGATGTTATCGGCGCAACGACTGTGCAGGATGGCGTGGATTATAGTCTGGTATATGATTATTATTATTTTTCACAAAACCAGGATGTAAAGGATGCCTTCGGAGATGATGATGTGGCTACACTGGCCAACTTTATCAGATGGGGCATGACTTCCCAGCGACAGGGAATTGAAAGCTTTGATGTGGTCTCTTATCGTCGTGCTTATGTGGATCTGCGAATTGCTTTTGGAGATGATTATCCGGCCTATTACCTGCATTATATGAAGTACGGTTATTATGACGGACATTCTATCACCACAGGAGTCGAGGAGCTGCAGAATCCCGTCACGGTTCAGGATGGCTTAGATTACAGCCTGATCTATGATTATTATTATTTCTCTGCTAACGAGGATGTAAAAGCAGCTTTTGGCGAAAATGATGTAGCTACATTGGCGAATTTTATCCGTTGGGGACTTCCGGCGGGACGTTTAGGTAATGAAAGCTTTGATGTCAGTTTTTATGCTGACAAATATAAATCTACCCTGGGTGATCTTTATGGATCAAATATGAATGCCTATGCCAAGCATTATATTCTCTGGGGACATGCGGCCGGCTTGATCGCAAATCGTGCGGAGGATACGAAATTTGCCGCATCTTCTAACGGTGAAAGCATTGTCAGCTATTCCAACCTGGATGCGAATGGTAATGTCATTTATTACATGTTCCTGATGAATGATATGTCTCTGGAGGATGTGACCTTATCCGTCAGCCTGATCACACCGGTCAGTGCTTCTGCAGGAAGTCTGGATCAGGAGACAAATTCTATTACAGGAATTTCTATCGGCAATGGAGAGAGTATGACCATTACAGATTCCGATGGAAAGACCTATATACTGAACTTCATGCAGTCTTCCCTGCGCAGCGTGTCCATTACACTTTCCGGTACGGATCTGCAGACCATTGCAGCCGGTAGTAAGGATGTAAAATACGAGGGAAATACCATCAGCTTTATTGATAATGATCTGACAAAGGTAAGCTACAGCAATACTGAAGTAAAGGGTCGAGGCGACTCCACATGGCAGTATAAGGATAAGCTTCCTTTCCAGATTAAGCTGAATAAAAAACAGTCTGTCTTTGGTATGGATAAGGCAAAGAAATGGGTTCTTCTGGCTAATGCCTATGATGACACCCTCTCCAGAAATGCCATTGCATATACGATCGCCCAGGAGCTTGGTGTGGCCGGCGCTGTGGATTTCGAGTATTGTAACCTTTGGATCGATAGCGAGTTCCAGGGAAATTATATTATTTGTGAAAAGGCAGAGATTGGTTCCGGCCGTCTGGAGCTGGAGAATGATGAAGGCGCTATGTTTGAGCTGGATAATCTGCTCTACTGGTCAGAGGACTACTTTACAGAAACAGATATGGGCTTTGTCACAGTGAAAGAGCTGGTAAATGATGATGACGAAGAAGCCATGTCCCTGAAGGTTCTGGAAAACTTTAAGACCACCATTCATGGCCTATTTACCTATCTCGCTACCATGAGTGAGCCGACACTGGCTGGTCTTGGTCAGTATATCGATGTGGAGTCTTTCGCACAGTATTATCTGATTTCTGAGTATTTCATGTGCTGGGAGGCTATGGATATTTCAGCTTACTTCTATCAGGATGGTCCAGATGATGTGATCCATTTCGGTCCGGTATGGGATTTCGATACATCTATGGGAAATATGAAATGGAATGTTTCAGCTTATGATCATTATGAAGGAACAAACTCTATCGTTCTTTCAGCATTGATGGATACGAAATGCTTCCGTGATTATCTTTTGAAATATTACAATGAGCACAAAGAGATTTTCACAAGTGCGACGACCATTAACACTGATACATATATGATGCTGCTGACGACCAATGCAGCCAATATGAACTTCACGAAAGACCGAATCTTCGGACAGTCTTCCTTGAAGAGTAACGTAGAGGATTACGCTACTTCCTGGTGGGAGGCTTATCATCAGGTGGATGTATGGCTCACAAACCGTGCGAAAATCTATAATCCGGTAAACGGAATTGATGCTTTCATGGATGTAAAGCGTGATGGAACAAATCTGATCATCAGAACGAATTATAGTGCAATGGTATCTGTTTCAATTTGGCTGACAGAGGATAAAGGAACAAATATCACTACATTGACTCGTGCCCAGGGCCGACGTCAGGCAGATGGTTCTTATATCTTTACCTATTCTCTGGCTAATATCAGAGAGGCAGGCAGAATTACCATTCACATGGATGTAAATGATGGTGCGACCAACCTTCCGGAAAAGTTCTACTACTGCAGACTGAAACCTTATATTTCCGGTGGCTATGATTACAGTCCGGTATTTAACGCCCAGTACTATTGGGATACGCATACTGCTCTGCAGAGTGTCTACAGCAGAAGTGATTCGGCAGCGCTATTTGCACACTTCCTGCGCTGGGGAATTGCAGCGGGCTGGCAGGGTTCCGGAGAATTTAATGTCACTGTATACAGAAAGAATTATCCGGAACTTACGAATATTTACGGATCAAATATGCTGCAATACTACCTGCACTATATCCGTTGGGGAAGAGACTCACATCTGACAGCAGTCTAAATAAAGGATAAGCCTTTTTAATAAAAGAGCTCTTGCTTTATATATTACTTTTAAATAAATATAGAAATAAATCCCGTTTGCTCCGACTCGGTTCGCGTTCGCTCGCCTCACAAGTCGCTGCAACGGGATTTTTTCTATATTTGATTCAAAGAAAGGTAAATTGCGACAGCTTCTTTTGTATGAAAAAGCCCTATGTTTTGCTTTGTAGCAGTGCAAAGAGCTTTAGCCCTTTGCAGAGCAGTAAAGCTTGGAATACTTCCGATAAGGGTACTTTCGCCGGAGTCAATCTAAAAGTACCTTGAGGCGGTAATGATAAGATAGTTATAGAATTTCATATATAATATAAAGGTGTAGTTTAAATCTATATTCAGAAAAGCTAAGAAAGCGTTATGGTTAGTGTGATTTTTCAGTAAGTGTGATTTGCTACTATTTCAACTCAGTGGGAGTCCCCTTCCTCAACGCTTTGCGTAGGTAGGGGTTAGTAACAAACTTAACTCAGTGGCGAGTCCAATCTCCCACTGAGTCGAAAGCCTCCGGCGGATCGCAGGCGTGGCCAGTGGAAGAGCGCTTCGCGCTCGGCCACGCCGCGGCAAGAACGCCCGAGGCGTTCTTGAATATCGAAGGGAAGTCTGAAAGAAATCAAGACTTAAAGTAATGGCATGATCAATATCAATATCCTGAAAAACAGGAAAGAGATTTAAGAAGAAATAGAAGAAAATACAAGGGAGAAATCAAAATGAAAAAGAACACAGGAATTTTTATCACGGGTACAGCATTAGCAGCAATGATGGCTTTGTCCATGGCAGCCTGCGGAAGCACAGGAAATACAAGCACAGGTTCAAGTACGGCAGTGGAGAGCGTTTCCGAAGGAGAGACAATCACTGTACAGGATTATTCCTGGGAAGAGCTGATCGAGAAAAATAAAGGTGAAAAAATGCTTGCTATGTTTGATGAGGATGGAAAATACCTTACCTTCCTTGGAAATAAATTTTCTGATATTAAAGTGAACAATGAGGATGATGCCAGAAATGCTCTGGAAAATATTCATACTTTGCTGGGACTGGACGATGTAAGCCTGACTTACTATAGAACAGATGTCAGTCCGGTCACCGGAAACAAATATTATACTTTCTATCAGACAGGTGAAGGTAATGTGAACGGAGAGACAATTAATGCCAGATTTTATAATAGCCTTGTCAAAGTAATCGTAGATAAAGAGGGCAATGCCATTGGTGTCTCCGCAAGCCTGGAGCATAATGCAGATCTGCAGAGTACATCTGCCGAATTTCTGACCAAGGATGAGGTCAATCAGATTGAAAAGAATACCGTAGGCGAAGATAGAGAAGTTTATGCGGATGCCACAGAGCTGGTTTACTGGAATGATCAGGGAACAGTAGGAGAGTTTACGAAGGGAAAAGTGATTCCGGCCTATATGGTATTTACGGATTCAGATCCGGACGATGAGTCTAATACAGACAATAAACCATACGAGGTTCATATTATCTCTGCGGAAGAGAATGAGGATGGCGATGTTCGTGAAATCCAGTCTTATTACACAGATTCTCTGAAATCAGAAGACACAATGGATAAATATACTTCGTCACTCTTCTTTGATAATATGGAAGACGTAGGAAATTATACATACACCGTCAACATGGACTGGGTGAAAGAAGCTTATCCGGAATACGATGGAGAAATGTCCCGCCAGGTAACCGTACCGGTAATGCGAGATAAAACAACAGGCTTATATTACCTGGGAAGCAAAGAAAAACAGATCACGCTGACAAACTACTACGATTTCGCAGTTGATGAGAAAAATGAAGTAAATGCATATGTTTCAGAGAACCCGGATGACCTGAACAGCTGGCATTTCAATAAAATGTCAAACGAGCAGAATGGTGTGAAAGAGTATTTCAATGATCCGAATTATGTACTTGCCGCATTTGAGGTCTTCAGTGATGTACAGGCAGAGTTCCGGAACCGATATAAGCTGAATTCAGTAGACTCTACAAATATTCCGCTGCTTTTGGAAGTATACTGTACAAGTGATGATGAATATCCTGAAGAAGTAAGTGACTTTGACTATAATGCCTACAATAACGGACAGAAGAAGGATTGGGCCACGATGGCAGTCAGTCCGGCGTTGGCAGAGTGCCTGAATCATTCTGCTATGAGCCATGAATACACACATGGCATCAATGGTCAGCTGACAACGACCAAATATCTCAACGAACAGGGAGCCATCATGGAAAGCTACGCCGATATCATCGGTGTGCAGATGGCCATGGTCAGCGGATATCATGACAATTCAGCTGATTGGGAACTGGCCGGCAAATATTCTGAAAAAATGCGCAGCATGTCAGATCCGACAGAGCTGGAGCAGCCGAAATATAAAGACGGTACCTATTACACCAATCCGGTGGGTGATACCCTGGAGTATGACATGGATCATGGCGGAGTGCATCAGAATAGTGGTGTGCTGAATTATCTGGCTTACTGCATGGTAAACGGTTCAGATGAAATCAAAAATCCTGCAACACTGTCTGTAGAAGACAATCTCGATATGTGGTTCGAAACAATGTATATGATGAATACCAATTCAGAATATTACAATGTAGCAGAATATGTTCGTTTCGCTGCAAAGTGTATGAAACTGCCAGAAGAACAGCAGAATTACCTGTATGAGCTGATGAAAAAATCAGGCATTGCTTACGGTGATGACTATCAGTATACAAAGGATGTCAGCGAAGATAGCAGAAACCTGGTCTTCTCTGTGGAAATGGAGAATCAGGAAGACGCTGATCAGCTTGATGTAGGTGTAACAATGTGGAACGAAGAGAATGACAATACAATTCAGGCCGGAGAGGTAGATGCCGGAGAAACAATCGAATTTAAAGTAAAGGAAGGAGACAAATATCGCCCGCAGCTAGTATTCGGAGATGAGGAAACAGAAGAAACATCAAATGAGCTGGTTCTTTCCAATGATCTCAAGGATAAATATCACATCGTCCTGGAGCATGCGAAATGCAATGTCGGTGATGAATATCAGCTTGTAGGAGATGGAAAAACCATCTTCCATGCCACAAACAATGATGCTTATGATTTTCTGGACACAGATGCGGAAGGACATAATGTATTCCGTTGTCAGGAAGAAGGAACCTATATCCTGACTGCCTATGACGAAGAGAACGATGTCTACAAGGTATACCTGATCGAGGTTGCTTAAAAAGAAAACACCAATCGCTGCTGCTATAGAAATAATCAATATATAATAAATATATAATAAATAGGTAAAAGAGCCGGAGGTAACTGCTATGTACCCTCTCTGCCGCATGAGCAGAAAGGATGTGTACATATCAGATCCTCCGGCTCTTTCTGCATTTTCGCATCCCCCGGAACCCATATCATAAAAATTAGGTAATATAAACTAACTAAAGTACTTGACATATAAAAAAAGGTAGTTTATCATAACTAATGTTTTATATGACTAATTCTGATTATATACAGCTAACGAAAGGAGCGTGTATGGTACCTCTTACAGTAGCAGATGAAGGAAAAGAAGTCATCATTCGAAAGATAGGCGGTAAGGAAGAAACACGCAGATTTCTGGAAAACCTGGGTTTTCAGATTGGCGGTACTGCCACAGTGGTTAATGATGTACAGGGACATCTGATCGTAAACGTAAAAGAAGCTAGAGTCGCACTTGGAAAAGAGATGGCAGCAAAGATCATGGTAGAGATGGACTGAGCTAGTCCTTTCTATAGATAAGGAAGAAATGAAGGAGGAATGAGAATGGCAACATTGAAAGATGCCGCTGTTGGGTCAACTGTTAAAGTCGTAAAACTGACCGGTGTAGGTCCTACTAAGAGACGTATCATGGATATGGGCATTACCAAAGGTGTAGAGGTATATATCAGAAAGGTGGCGCCTCTTGGAGATCCTATTGAAGTAACCGTTCGTGATTATGAGCTTTCACTGCGTAAGGCAGATGCTGAGCAGATTATCGTTGAGTAATATAATGAAAAACACAGAAGAAGGAGTGTAGATCATGGCAATTACAATTGCACTTGCAGGTAATCCAAACTCCGGTAAGACGACATTGTTCAATGCGCTGACAGGCGCAAACCAGTATGTCGGAAACTGGCCTGGTGTTACCGTTGAAAAAAAGGAAGGTAAACTGAAAAAACATGATGATGTAACAATCACTGACCTTCCGGGTATTTATTCTCTTTCTCCATATACATTGGAGGAAGTAGTATCACGTAATTATCTGGTAGGTGAAAGACCGGATGCGATCCTGAATATTATCGATGGAACAAACCTGGAGCGTAACCTTTACCTGACCACACAGCTGTGTGAGCTGGGTATCCCGGTCGTTCTCGCCATCAACATGATGGATCTGGTTAAGAGAAACGGTGATAAAATCAATGTTAAGCAGCTTGGCGAGACATTAGGATGCCGCGTTGTAGAGATTTCTGCTCTGAAAAACGAAGGTATCATGGAGGCTGCTGAGGCTGCCATTGCTTCTGCAAAAGAGAAAAAGGCTGTTCCGAAACATGCTTTTTCCGGACCGGTAGAACATTGCGTAGCACATATCGAGGAAGCTCTGCTTCATGACCAGCCGGAAGAGATTCAGAGATGGTATGCTGTAAAGGTATTTGAGGGCGATGAGAAGATCATTGAGCAGCTGAATATTCCGTCTGATAAGCTTAGCCATGTAAAAGATGATATTGCGAAATGTGAAGAAGAAATGGATGATGACGCAGAGTCTATTATCACAAATGAGCGTTACGTATATATCGCTGAGGTTATTAAAGGCTGCTATAAGAAAGCAAATAAGGGAGGACTTACAAAGTCTGATAAGATTGATAAAATTGTCACCAATCGAATCCTGGCTCTTCCTATCTTCGTAATCATCATGGGCTTTGTTTACTGGCTGGTATGCGGACCTTTGGGCGGTTTGGTAACAGACTGGACCAATGATGTCCTGGTCGGAGAAATCATTCAGGGTAATGTAGGCGCATGGCTGGAGTCAGCCGGTGCTTCTGAGTGGGTAATCAGCCTGATCGTAGATGGTATCATCGGTGGTTTGGGTGCGCCGGTTGGATTCGCACCGCAGATGGCCATCATGTTCTTCCTGCTGTCTATCCTTGAGGATTGCGGATATATGGCACGAGTTGCCTTTATCATGGACCGTATTTTCAGACGTTTCGGTCTGTCCGGACGTTCTTTCATCACATTCCTGGTATCTTCCAGCTGTGGTGTACCTGCGATCATGTCTACCAGAACTATTGAGAATGAGAATGATCGTAACCTGACAATGACTACCACGACATTTGTACCTTGTGGAGCGAAACTCCCTGTTATTGCCCTGATCGCAGGTGTAATGGTTACAAATGCTACAGATGAGTCTATCTGGTGGGTAGCACCTGCTATTTATTTCATTGGTTTTGCTTCCATCATTGTTTCCTGTATCATCCTGAAGAAATTTAAGAGATTTGCAGGCGAGCCGGCTCCTTTCGTAATGGAGCTTCCACAGTATCATATGCCTTCTGCAAAGAACGTTCTTCTTCATACATGGGAGCGTGTATGGGCATTCCTGAAAAAAGCCGGAACAATCTTGTTCGTATGCTGCGTAGTAATGTGGTTCCTTGGAACATACGGAGTTCAGGATGGCGTATTTGGCATGGTTGATGCTGAGTATTCTCTGTTGGCTATGATCGGTGGCGCAATTGCCTGGATCTTTGCTCCTCTTGGATTTGGTACATGGCAGGCAGTTGCTTCTTCACTTTCCGGATTTGTCGCAAAAGAGGGTATCGTTTCTACTATGGGTGTCCTTTCTTCTATCGGCGAGGAAGTTGAAGAGTTCGAGGGCGGCATGCGTCAGGCATTCCAGGCATTCTTTACTATGAATGGTGCCTTCAATCCGGTAGCTGCATTCTCCTTCCTTTGCTTTAACCTCCTAGATTCTCCATGTTTGGCTGCTATTTCAACTCTTGCAAGAGAGATGGGCAGCGGAAAGAAGGTTGCGATGGCTCTGGTATACCAGAACGTCTATGCTTATTGTATTACTTTGGTAATCTACAATATCGGAATGCTTGCTTTATACGGAACATTCTCATTGTGGACAGTTGTTGCATTTGCAGTAATTGTTTTGGCAGTATATCTTCTGTTCCGTAAGGATCCGAGTAAGGTAGTACGCTAAAAGAAAGCGGCAATGAAATGACCTTTAATATTCAAGTAAACAATGTGGACAAAATCATTCTGATCGCATTAGCTGTCCTTATGGTGGTAGCTATACGTATCATATGGGGTTTCTTTCACGAGAAAAAATAAAAAAGTGCCGGATTGCAGTTTATTATGCAATCCGGCATTCCGTGGTTGCAAAGGAAATGACAAGGGATGCCATTGGCAAAGCCTGCAGGCAAATACAAGTGAGGCAAAGTTAGCATGATCGGGATAATAATCACTGCGATTCTGGTCTTGTTGATCGCTGTTTGGTTCTTCATTAACCTGAAGAAAATGATCAACAACGTAAAAGAAGGAAAGAGTATTGATGGCTGTAACGGAGATTGCAGTCATTGTAGCGGAAAGTGTAACAGGTAAGGAAATGATCCTTGTGCAGAGGGCTTAAATACAAGCCTTTTTGTGCGAATAAAAAAAGAAAGTATAGAGAAGATATATGGGAAATATCATAATTACTGTGATTGTTCTGGCAGTGATTGCTTTGGTGGCTGTCATTGCTTTTCGGAGTTACCGTAAAACCTTAGCGCAGGGCTGCTGCGGCGCCGGAGGCGGTACGATCGATTCAGATAATGAGGAAAAGCTTCTGGAAGGACCTGTCATTGCAGAAAAAGAAATTCAGATTTCCGGTATGACCTGCATCAACTGTCAGAATCGGATTGAAAAGCGTCTGAATAAGATAGATGGTATTTCTGCAAAAGTAGATTGGCAAAAAGGAATTGCCCGGATCCGAATGGATCGGGAGGTTCCGGATAATACCATCCGCATGGCCATTCTGCAGATGGATTACCAGGTTATAGCGATTAAATAAATATTTTAATCAATAATAAGCCTATTTGGGAGGAAAGACAAATCCATTCCGATGGGCTTGTTTTTTCATGGTATACTGATAAAGAAGAGGAAAAATTCTGACAGGTGTAAAGGAGAATGCTTATATCGGGATGGATAAAAGCCTCTAAAAAAATAAAGGGGGGGTCGACATGGAATATATAGATCATTACAAATCACCACTTGGCGGAATCACGATAGCTTCAGATGGTGAGCGCCTGACAGGTCTTTGGTTTGACGGTCAGAAATATTTTGCGGATACGCTGGCTGAGGAACATGAGGAAAAAGTGTTGCCGGTTTTCGAAGAGACAAGGCGATGGCTGGACATTTATTTTAGCGGAAAGGATCCTGATTTTACCCCACCGCTGGCTATGAAAACTACAGCCTTTCGCAGGGCTGTATGGGAGATCATGCTGACGATCCCTTATGGACAAACAATGACATATGGACAAATAGCAGAAAGAATCGCCGGGCAAAAGGGAATAGCGAAAATGTCTGCGCAGGCAGTTGGCGGAGCAGTCGGACATAATTCCATTTCCTTGATCATTCCCTGCCATAGGGTCGTCGGGAGCAACGGTAGTCTGACCGGATATGCAGGCGGAATTGATAAAAAGGTGAAACTACTGGAAATGGAAAAAATAAACATGGAAGGATTTTTTGTTCCGAAGAAAGGAACAGCCTTATAAAACAGTCTTTTATAATCTGAGCCTGAAAGAATGAGATCATGATATTCTAAAGGCTATGTGTGATGTCGTAAGAGATATTGTATGTGATATTTTGAAAAAATATAAAGAAAGTATAGGAATAATAAAGTACGGCAAAGAGCCCGGTTGCTTCAAATCACGAAAAGAGGATTTGAAGCAATCGGGCTTTTTTCATGCGCAGGAAGCAAAGGGGTTATGAGTTGGACTATAAAAGCATGCCTTGCCCGGTCGGCTCACGAATCGTGAATACGGGAAAGTTCGTAAAAATATATACTAAAAAAGGGGAATCACTTAGCGCAATGATACGCATTGCTAAAGGTAAGGATGTGTTCTTGCATCATAGATACCCCTTTCGTTATTAGCAGGGCAAGAAAAAATACGTAGAAATTACATGCCTTATAAAGGAAGACCGTTTCTGACGGAAAAAAGTAAGCCGAATGTGGCAGAAAGGGCATGTAATGAACGAGAAAAACAAAGGAACAGTGGATAAGAATACTGCAAGGATCATCGCTGCGAATATACGCAGGCTGCGGATGGAGCACAATGAAACACAACAGGAGCTGGGGGAATTCCTGGGATATGGGGCGACGACGATTTCCAATTATGAGAGCGGATATCGATTGCCTGATGTAGAAACCTTTATTGCCATCGCGAAACACTATGAAGTCTCCCTGGACCAACTCATCCAGGAATAGGGACAGGGGACGGTCCTTTGTCCCGCTACGTAGGGACAGGGGACGGTCCTTTGTCCCACTACAAAGGTGAAAAGTCAAAGGTCCATGACTTACGCAAAAAAGTAAAAAATTGATGCCGGCAGAAACTTAAAAAATGCACCATAGTCAAGTAAGTAGACACGTTTTTAAAGAAAAAGTTCTGAGGACAG
>R14__coassemble_446_pt1 | contig 29354 bp, 24 predicted proteins | sample R14__metabat2_high_PE_005 | metagenome-assembled genome bin R14 | reverse complement strand
AGCGAATGATAGAGCTTGATGAAAGATTTGTATATGTAGTTTTGAAGGTACGTCGTAATTGAATATAGGGGATTGGTCAAATGGTATGACAGGAGTCTCCAAAACTCTTAGCGGGAGTTCGATTCTCTCATCCCCTGTAAAAGCTCGGTATTTTGTTTAGCAAGGTATCGGGCTTTTTTTATGATACCAGGTTCTGGAGGCTATGAAAAAAGAGCGCACTAACCCAAAGGCGCGGGCTGCTGCTTTTCATATAACTCGACAAAATCGTAACATTTCTGTAAAAAATACACTTTGTTTTGTAAAAAACTCTTTTCATAATTGCGAGTTTCTGTTATATTATCTCTTGGGAGTTAATTAATTGGAGGGATTTATTACAATTATGAAAAGACTTATTAAACCAATTGCGGCATTATTGATGGCTGGTTCATTGATTTTCGCTACACCTTTGACAGCAAGTGCTGTAATCCATGAGAATGCACAGGCTGTCATGGATCAATTCGCTGCTACAGGTTATGAAGATACATCAGATATGACCACCTGGTATCAGGGACGTGTACCGTCCATGGAAGGCAGAACCTTACAGAACAATACTTCTACAGAAAGCTTTATGAGTGGCGGATGTTCTTATTATGCAGCAGCTTATATGCTGGCAGCTATGGGATATTTGCATACGACATGGGGAGAGAATCCATTGAATGTGATCAATCTTTCTGAGGAGAACGGACTTTGGCTTTCCTGGGGAAAAATGGATTATGAGAGAATCAATGAGATTTATCCGGATGTAACCTGTGAAGGCTATAAGATTCCGCTTTCAGGCACAGCAGAAGAGCGTATTGAATGTATCAAAGGATTTATCGATGACGGAAATTATGTGATTGCTACTATAGCCGGTGGTGTAACAACCGGTCATTATATCTATATCGACTCTGTATTGGAGGATGGGGATATGATTATCGGTGATTCGGCTTATGAGGGTGTCCTTTGGAGTGATACCCACGGTCCTGCCGGTGCACAGCTGATCGATATTACAGTTTTTACTGATGCGAACAGTATGAATAATAATAGTACGAACTTTTACGTAGAACCGAATATTTATTAATAATATAAACGGATATCATAAGAGATTATGATATCCGTTTATATTTTTAATAGGTGTCTTATAATAAATCTTTGGTCAGCTGAATAAATTTCTGACTTGCAGGGGAGAGATTTTCATTGTTTTTCAGAGCAATGCCCAGTTCGCGTTCACTATAAGGCTGCAGCGGGTAGTAACTGACCTGATCTTCAAAGCCGTGAATTGTCAATTGGGGCAGTATACTCATTCCAAGCCCTTGGGCGACCATAGAAATGATGGCATGATCATCCATAGAGGAAAAACGTATATTTGGCGATACATTAGCCTGGTCCAGGGTTTGATGAATATCGTAATCGGTGCCTCTGGCAGAAATGATGAAATTTTGATTCTGCAGGTTGCTAATCGGAAAAAGGCCATCCTTTGGTATGGCGGCGCTTTTGGGAAGAATAGCAACCAAAGGATCTTTGGAAAGAGGAATCCACTCCAGCTCAGAGAGATTATTTTTGCTCAGAAAACCGAAGTCTACGCGGTCTTCGCGGATCCACTGAATAATCTCATCCGTACCACCTTCCATTAATTCAATCTGAATGCCGGGATAATTTTTCTGAAATTCCAGAATAATCTGCGGTAGCCAGTGAATAGAGATACTGGTAAAGGTGCCGATAAAAATAGTTCCTTTGTTCAGACCATTGATTTCCTCAATTTGCTGCTGAAGATTATCATAGACAGAAACCAGAGAACGTGCCATCGGCAGTAAAGCCTCTGCGTTCGGGGTTAGAGATACCCCCTTTTTACTTCGGATAAAAAGAGGAAAATTCACTTCCTTTTCCAATGATTTCAATATATGACTCACGCCGGACTGCGTGTATCCCAGACGGTCACCGCTTTTGGTGAAATTTCCTGTATCTGCTACATCTGCAAACAAACGCCATTTCTTAATATCCATAATAAATTCCTTCTATAAAAATTTTCAAAGCTGCCCTGCTTTGTAAGTTTGGCATATTAGTTATATTGATTATATTAATGCATTCATGAGAAAATGTCATGATAAACATTAAAATTAGCACAAATAATAATTTTACATTCATTTTCTTCTGCGGTAGAATGATTTTCGTTGGTATCAAAACTGGCAGGACTTTGTTTTACTGGCTGGCAAGGCTTGTGAATGCAATACTTATACAGAATTTGCACAGCAGAAAAAAGTGATCCGGTCCGGCAATGCGCAAAGTAGCTACCTTTAAGAGGAAGGAGCAAAGCCGCTGGTAAATATTTGCTTTTAAAAGCAGATGCCGGGAAACACAGAGTTTTACACCGGTTTTTACAAAAATATTGAAAATCATAGAAGAAGGAGAAATCATATGAGTACTTCAACAATTGCAATCATCGTTGCTTTTGTAGCTTATCTGGCAATGATGATCGGTGTCGGTGTATGGTCGTCAAAAAAGACACAGGGCGCAGATGACTATTTCCTCGGCAGCCGTGGACTGACAGGTCCTGTAGCAGCAATGTCTGCCCAGGCGTCTGATATGTCCGGATGGCTTCTGATGGGTCTGCCGGGATCCGTATACGCTTTGGGAACAGGTCAGGCTTGGATTGCGATCGGTCTGGGACTTGGTACAATCATCAACTGGCTGGTTATTGCTAAGCCACTTCGCGCGTATACGATTACTAATAATTCCATCACACTTCCGGAATTCCTTGGAAATCGTTATCATGATGAGAAGAAAATCCTCCTCGGTGTTTCTTCTGTCGTTATCGTTATTTTCTTCCTGGTATACACAGCCTCTGCGCTTGCATCCGGCGGAAAGCTTTTCAATTCTGTTTTCGGTATTGATTATCATGCAGCACTGCTGCTTGGCGCAGTTGTTATCCTGGCCTATACATTTATGGGTGGATTCCTTGCAGTATGTACCACAGACTTTATCCAGGGTTCTCTGATGTTTGTAGGTCTGCTGGTAGTTCCGATCATTGCCTGGGGATTTGTCAGTGGCGATTTCTCTGCTACAATTGAAGCTACAGGTATTCAGTCAGGACATTACATGAGTCTCTTTTACAATGGTGACCAGCCGATCAAGCTGGTAGATATCCTCTCTAACCTGGCATGGGGACTTGGTTACTGTGGTATGCCACATATCCTGGTTCGTTTCATGGCCATTAAGAATGAGAAAGAGCTGAAAAAATCTTCTGCCATTGCTATTGTATGGGTAGTTATTTCTCTGACAGCAGCTGTTTTCATCGGTATCATCGGTCGTGCATTCCTGGCACCGATCATCCTGGGTGAGACAGCAGGCGCTGCTTCTGCAGAGTCCGTATTCATCGAGATGATCAAGAAGGTATTTATCGAGAATCTGCCATTGGCCTTCATTGGTGGCATTTTCCTCTGCGGTATCCTGGCAGCCATCATGTCCACTGCAGACTCACAGCTTCTGGTTTGTTCTTCAGCTGTTTCTTCTGATATTTATAAAGACATCATGAAACCATCTGCTGATGACAAAACAATTCTGAACGTCGGTCGTGTTACCACAGTCATCATTGCGGTTCTGGCCATCTTTATTGCATGGAATCCGGATAGCTCTATCATGAATCTGGTATCAGATGCATGGGCAGGTCTGGGATCCGCTTTCGGTCCTCTGGTTGTTATGAGTTTGTTCTGGAAGAGAACAAATCTTCCGGGTGCCGTTGCAGGACTGGTTTCCGGTGCTGCATTGGTTATTATCTGGGATTATCTGCCACTTGTAGGCGGTCAGACAATCTATGCAGCGACAGGAATTTATTCTCTGTTGGTAGGTTTCTTCGTAAGCATTATCTGTATCGTTGTAGTCAGCCTGATCACAAAAGCACCGGATGCTTCTGTTATTGCTGATTTCGATAAATATAAAGCATACAAAGAGTGAGATAAATAAAAACAATCAGGCATGGTACGGCAGACTTTCAGGGAGAAGGTCTGCCGTTCTTTTATGCAAAGGCGCGAGGATGGGAAAATAAGGCAACACTAGCCTTTGGGTTAGTGTGAACACTTCTGCAAGTGCTTGAACGCAGTACAAGCAATCCCCCGCCTCTGCTAAAGCACGCCTTCGGTGTAAGTCGTAGAGACGTAGGCGGGGGTCACGGGGGATGCTTGTGTCAGGAGGGGTTTAAAGCCCCTCCTGACAAGCCGCGAAGCGGCCTGCGTTCATGAGCAAGTAGCGAAGCGGATTGCGAATGTCCGCTTTACGAGGGAAGCCGTGCGTTGTATCATAAATATGTTAGGATGGGTTTTACGAAAGGAGAGACTTATGTCAGAAACTATCAGAGATGAGCGTTATCAGATCGTAGAGGATGCGATTCTCGATGCCTTCGTTCTCATTTTAAAAGATAAACCATTGGAAAAAATTTCTGTCAGTGATGTGATAAAAAAGGCAGGTATTGTGCGCTCTACCTTCTATAATCATTTTGAAAATATTCCGGATATGCTTAATACCATGGACGAGCGGATCATGCAGGAAATTTTTGACATGATGACAGGCTTTCGGGCAGAAAACAATTACGACATTTGTTATCATTTTTTTCTGTCTTTATGTAATTACACGAAAGAGAATCGCTATCTGGAGCAAATGATCCGTACACCGAATGTCAGCAATAGCTTCATGGAAAAAGCCTTGTCTATGCTGCACGAATCATTGGCTGTGATGACGGAGCGTAAGGCGGCACAGGTAAAAAACAGTAATGCGCTTTCTTTCGGTATTGCCTGCAGCATGGGTGCCTGCATTGGTGTGCTGCATAAATGGTCCTGGGAAAAATGTAAAACACCTGCAGAAGATGTGGCCGGCATCCTGACGAAAACTTTTATGACCTGTGTAGTACCATATCTGGAGAATTAAGGCGGCAGGAGGTATTTAGCGGAGGAAAATAATCCTTAAAGATAGTTCAAAAAATAGAAAAACTTCTATAGAAATCGGTGCTTTATGCAGGAAAATTTCTATAGAAGTTTTTAGTTTATCATTTGAAGTGTTTTTTAACTTTTACTGAGAAGCTTTTAATACAGCTCTGCTATGAAAACTTGCTTCTTTTTATTGCTGCTCCTTTTCGGAAACCGTACTTTTGGCATCCAGTGTAGAGAGTAGATGATCGCCATCATAGGAGGTTGGATGAATATTATAGGTTCGTTTGTCTACAGTGACTCCCACTTTACCAAGCTCCATGATAAAGGCATTTGTCAGAAGTGGCGTTTTTTCACGCTGTGCCACGTTGATTTTCATGATTCCCTTATAGGAGCTGACCAGAACCCCCATGGGCTGGTAGCCGCAAGGGAGGATAGCACCATAATCTTCAATATATTCCTGCATACATTCCGGAATGCTGAAGCTGCCGATATTGGTGAGGATAAAACTATCTCGTCTTACGTAATTGCGGGCCATATTTCGCATCATATCTTCTTTATCATCGAAATCCATTTCTGTATTGTGTCCCTCGGAAACACGGTTGCTGCCTGCCTGACCCCACCAAGCGGAATGCTCCGGATTTTTCTGCTTATCAAATACTTCTTTTACCTTCTGACATGCTTCCTCAAAGGAAAGAGAAAACCAATCGTACTCAAAAGGAAGATCCAATAAGGATACGAAGAAATGGGTGGTCTTTGACGGAACGACCTGACGGAGATCCATCGGAATCTCTGCAACCATAGGTGTACCTTCATCATTTTTGGTATAGTAGGTTTGGTAGGTGGCAAAGCAGAAAGCTGTATAAATAAATACCAGTGGAGAAATGCCGTGGGCCTTTGTCCATTTGCGCATCTGATCATAGGAAAAGGTCAGTTCGGTTACCTGCTCAATGCCGGCGTATTTTTCGTCCTCCGGTAACGGAAGGTGAAAGGAGCCCTTGACCTCATAATGTCCCTCACTGGAAGGATTGGCCTCCTGCAGCTTCTGATATGCATCTTCGCACTCTTCAAGGGTAAAAAGGTGATCATTTGTACGAATGCTGCCATCGTTTTCGATATCATGTCCGCAAAGTACCAAATATTCGAAGAGGACAGTACGGATAAACATGTCGAAGCCATGGCCATCGCTGATAGAATGCTGGTATTCCATATAAATTGTTTTTTCATTATAGCCGACGGTGAAAAGGTAGCCGTTGTTTTCCTCTGATCCCATATAATACAGGGAAACATTGCGGAAAGGCAGAACAACCGGCGGTTTTCCAAGGAAATAGTATTTGTATCCTCCCTCTGTTTTCTGCAGACCAACGCGCATCTGCGGATAGCGGATCAGGGCCTTTTCTGTCGCCTGCTGTAAGAGCACCGGATTTACAGTTTCAGTCATAGTTATAATATGTCTGGGACAGGTTGCCAGATCTTTATTGGAAGCATATGCGAAAATCGGACCGTAGCTGTCTTCGTTCAGGACATCCGGGATAGTATAGTTTTTATTAATTTCTTCAACGAGTTTGCTCATTTTGATTTACTCCTTTGGTTTTCTAATGACATATGTTTTTCGGAATGTGCAGGAAGAGCTTGCGCGTTTTTGCCCTGGTGTGGACGAGCTGCGAAGCAGTCTGCTTTTATAAACGTGAAGCCATGCGAAATGCAAAATCCCATTTTACTTTCCCGGGAAATTCTTTCCGGATGGAATGTAAAATTGGGTGACCCATGTCATGGGGCGTATATTACAATGGGCTTCGGGGATTTGCAAGGGGGATTGGGACTTATCGAACAGAGTTGAAAAAAGTGTCCGAGACTTGATTATGGAAAAAAAGGGATATAAATTCCCGGACCCGAAGCGATAAAAATAGTTCTTCACGAATCGATACATTGCATCATAAATCTATTAAGAGTAAAATAAGATGAATGAGTGCTTTACGCTCACTTGGGTCGTGACAAGAAGCTTTGAGGGCTTTTGCACGAAAGAAAGGCAGGAAATATTTATGAAATTTTATACAGCATATTGTGACGAGACAGAAATGATTTTTATTTCCATGGATGGCGGAAAGACCTGCTACCGGGCCAAGGATCTGGGTCTGGATTATGCAGATATGAATGCACTGATCATGGATTTTGATAATGAAAAAAAGGCCAGCCTGGAGAAAAATTTTGCCCCGGAGGGTAATGTGCAGCTGGCAGATTTGAAGCTTTGCGCACCTATCCCGAGACCGCGGCAGGATGTGATCTGCCTTGGTATTAACTATGATGAGCATGCCAAGGAAGCCGGTCGTTTTTCCGATGAAGCCTTTGGCGGAGAGCGTCCGTACACGATTTATTTCTCCAAACGTGTCAGCAGGGCGGCAGCACCGGATGAAACCATTTCCTCCTATCAGGGCTTGGTAGATAGTCTGGATTATGAGTCTGAGCTGGGCGTGGTTTTGGGCAAGGATATAAAAAATGTTTCCAAAGAAGAGGCTTTGGATGCTGTTTTCGGTTATACAGTCATCAATGATATCAGCGCACGTAATCTGCAGACACGCCATAAACAGTGGTATCTGGGCAAGAGTCTGGATGGCTTTACACCGATGGGTCCTTGCATCGTGACACCGGATGAGATCGGCGATGTGCATGATCTGAAAATTTCCAGTAGGGTGAACGGCGAGCTTCGTCAGAATAGCAATACGAAGTTTATGATCCAGACAGTAGAGGGGGCCATTGCAGAGCTTTCTGCCGGCATGACGCTGCAGGCAGGCACAATCATTGCCACAGGTACACCGGCCGGTGTCGGTATGGGTATGACACCGCCATGCTTTATGAATCCGGGCGATGAAGTGGTTTGTGAGATAGAAAAAATCGGTCAGTTGCGCACGGTGATCGGTGAATAAGAATTGCCTGTCTTCATGTCGGTACATATGAGCGGCCTGCCTTCATGAGTAAGTAGCGAAGCGAATTGCGAATGTCCGCTTTATTGAATATCTTTCGGGGAAAATGTGGGTAGAAAAATGACATCAGAAGAAGCTATGACTTCTATAGAAAATAAAAGATCAGATCTATCCTCCTGTTCTCTTTGTCCGAGAAATTGCGGTGTGGATCGCCTGGCGGGGAAGCTCGGTATCTGTGGTGTGGATGCCAGGATAAAAATAGCCAGGGCTGCGCTGCATATGTGGGAGGAACCCTGTATTTCCGGAAAAAATGGTTCCGGCGCGGTCTTTTTTTCCGGTTGTTCCATGCATTGTGTTTATTGTCAGAACCGAAGCATCGCTAATGGGAAAGGCTGGGAGATTTCCGGCGGGCGTCTGGCGGAGATTTTTCTGGAGTTACAGGAGCAGAAGGCTAACAATATCAACCTTGTGACACCGACCCACTATACGCCGCAGATTGCAGCGGTGATTTGCCTGGCGAAAAGACAGGGATTAAGGATCCCTGTGGTATACAACTGTAGCGGATATGAGTCTGCAGAAACGCTTCGAATGCTGGATGGGCTTGTGGATATTTATCTGACAGATTTTAAATATCCCGATGCGGAAGGAGCGAAGCGTTATTCCCATGCAGCGGATTATCCGAAACGTGCCATGGAGGCGCTTGCAGAAATGCTAAGACAGTGTCCGGCGCCGTCATTTGCTTATCAGGAAGAAAAGACCTTGCGCAAAGAAGAGCATTTATCCATGCAGGATGGCAGCCTGGAAGTAGTAACGGAGGATGCAAGTTTAGATGAGGATACAGGGCTCGATTATGGCGAAGTAATTGAGTCTGGCTGTATGAAAAAGGGTGTCATTGTGCGTCATTTACTGCTGCCGGGAAGGGTGAAGCAAGCTTGTCAGGTCGTGCGGCAGATTTATGAGCGTTTTGGCGAACAGGTCTATTTCAGCCTGATGAATCAGTATACGCCTTTTACATATGTGGAAGGTCAGTATCCGGAAATTGCCCGAAAGGTGACGAAGAGAGAGTATGAGCGCTGGATTGACTACGTCCTGGAGCTTGGCGTGGAACAGGCCTTTGTGCAGGAGGGAGACACAGCGGAAGAAAGCTTTATTCCGGAATTTGAAGGGAAAGGTGTTTTTTCAGGTGAATGAGCAAGTGCAAAGCTGGATTGCTATGAAAGGAGCCACCTTTATGTGCAGGTGGCGGAACAAAGCTCTCGCCTGAAGGCAGCAGGCGTCTTCTGTTGGAGGTATTTCGCCCGGGCGCTTATTAGCTTACGAAAGGGTATGGCTTGCAAATATCAGTAAGAACGGAAAAATAAATTATGGATAAGAAGAAAAAAGGACCCAAAATAAAATTTAATTCACCGGTAATCCTGTGTTTTGTGTTTCTGTGTTTTCTGGAAACACTTGCGGGAATTTTGACCAATAATCAGATTACGGTGAAATACTTCATGAGTCATCGCTCTTCCCTGACGAGTATATTTACCTATTTCAGGATGTTTTCTCATGTGATCGGACATCAGGGAATGAGTCATTTCTGCAATAATGCATTATATTTACTCTTGCTCGGTCCTATGCTGGAGGAAAAATATAAATCGAAACAGATTATTCTGGTGATCGTATTTACGGCAGCCGCTTCAGCCATTGTGAATGCGATTTTCTTTCCGAATGTATGGATCTGCGGCGCCAGCGGTGTCGTATTTGCCTTTATCATTATGTCCTCACTGACGGGCTATAAGAATGGGGAGATCCCACTAACCTTTCTGCTGATCGCGGTCATCTATATAGGACAGCAGGTAGTACAGGGCCTGACCATCGTGGATGATGTATCGAATGTTTCACATATCATCGGTGGTATTGTAGGTATGATACTGGGTCATGTATTTAATAAGAAAAAGAAGAAAGACGACGGATTTATACCGGTGAATTTCAAACCGTGAGAAGCGGGAAGAAGGCTATAGATCTTCTTGCCTTATTTTTGAATGGCCTTAGGATAAAAAAGGTCAAAGAAGCTTGCAGAGGATATAAAAATGATAAAAAATATAGTTTTTGATATTGGTCAGGTGCTGAAGGGATGGCATCCGGAGCGCTTACCGGAGCTCATGGGTGAAAAGACCGGTGAAGCGGTAAGGAAAGCCGTCTGCGGAAATCCCCTCTGGCAGGAACTGGACCGGGGAATTATGCCGGAAGAAGAAATTCTCTCTCGGATGATTTCTGAAAATCAGGAAGTGGTGAATGAGATATTGTATCTTTGGGATCATCTGGAGATCATCTCGGAGAAGCTGGACTATGCGATACCATGGCTGCAGGAACTCAAAGACAGAGGCTATGGGCTATATTATCTTTCGAACTACAGCTATCACCTGCGGACTACGGTTCCGCAAACACTGGCTTTTCTTCCTTTGATGGATGGAGGTATTTTCTCTTATGAAGCGAAATTACTGAAGCCGGATCCGGTCTTCTATGAGATGCTTTTAAAGACCTATCGGCTTGTGGCAGAGGAATGCATCTTTATCGATGATCGGGCGGAAAATGTGCGTGCCGCGGAAGGCTGTGGGATGCAGGGAATCCTTTTTCGTGATTATGAATCTGCACGTATAGCGCTGGAAGAGCGATTAGGGGAAAGGAAATAAAAAGAAAACCAGGCACGTGTCAAACGTGCCTGGTCAAAGAAGAAGGAGAATTCAACATTTATAGAAAACCGGTGACAACCGGTATGATTGGTAGTCTAACCTGAAGAACATTTCGGCAAATGCTTCAGGTAGATTTATCGTCATCTGCTGTAATGTTTGTTTCGATGATTTGTATTATAGAGACGAAATGTGTAGGAAATATGTTTTCGACTTGAAGAAAGCGTGAAGTTTCTAAAGAAATTCTGAAGTATGGCATGCGGAAGGAGAAAAGCTTTCCTATGCGTGATTGATGAAAACGGAGGTTTATATTTATGTATTTTGTACCGGATGGCACAAAGGTGTGCGGATTTTATGAGTGTAGTGAGTGTTCTAATCGTTTCTTATCCATTCAGGTCGGACCGATGATCGTTTGCAGATATTGCGGCGAGCTGCCGGATATGGAGATCGGACCGGATGAAGAAATGCCGGAGCCGGTAGAGACAGCAAAGCTGCTGCAGGTAATCGAAGGGGAAGAGGAAGTGGAAAAAATGGATGGCCTGCTTTCACTGGCATTCACAGGCGGCGATTACGAGTGGATCTAAGGGAGTAAAACAGAAAGAAATGATATTCAGATATCTGGCAGGACCGCTGATCGGAGCGGTTATTGGTTATTTTACAAATTATATCGCAGTGAAAATGCTGTTTTTCCCGCGAAATGAAATCAAGCTTTGGGGACATACTCTGCCCTTTACTCCGGGAGCGATTCCTAAGGGGAAACCCCGTCTGGCAAGGGCCATCGGCAATGTGGTGGGTACGACGCTGATCACCAAGGAGGATCTGTCGGCGCGCCTGCAGTCGGAAGAGGTGACGGGAAAAATCTGTAATGCAGTGATGAGTACACTTTCAGAAAAGACGGAAAACATTCTTTCGCAGGCAGGTGTGACAGAGGAAGATTTCGATGCAGGAAAAGAAAAAATTTCTGCTATCGTGAGCACGGAGATCATCAAAGGAATCCAGGGCGTAGATTTCACAAGTATCATCGTGGAGGAAGGCGGTGGCGCCGTTAAGGACATGGTACGTGGTACGATGCTGGAGCTCTTTATCAATGATGATATGATCAGGTCAATTGCCGTACCTATTACCGTGGAAGTGCAGAATAAGCTGGAGACACAGGGCATGGACTATGTGCAGCCACTGGTAAAGGAAAAAATAGATGCGCTCGGTGAAAAATCTATGGTGGAATTACTGCATGAGATGGATATTTCGGCAGAGACAATCCGAAATACAGTGACAAATGTAATTCAGAAAATGATCAGCGCCGGTGTGGACATGGTGCTGGCGCAGCTGAATATTTCCGGTATGGTGCAGGAAAAAATTGATGAGATGAGTGTAGTAGATCTGGAGCAACTGGTTCTGACCGTAATGAAAAAAGAGCTGAATATGATCGTCAACCTGGGTGCGCTGATCGGATTCGTTCTGGGATTGCTGAATCTGTTTATATAAAAGATAAAGCGAAGTGTTTGCGAGTTTGATAGAATGGAGGAAATTTGTATGCAGGCAAAAGAGATTATTGAGGGAAAAACTTTGGAAGAGAAAATGCAGATCGCAGAGGATACGGCGAAGGGATATTTTCGCCAGGGGCTGAACTGTACGGAGTGTGTGCTGCGTACCTACATGGATCTGTATGAAACAGGTCTTAGCGACGAGGCCTTGTGCATGGCCAGTGGCTTTGGCGGAGGTATCGGTCATACGAAAAATATGTGTGGCGCCATCAGCGGCGCGATCATGGCACTGGGACTTGCGAAGGGTCGTAAAAATCCTTTTGGTCCAAAGGAAGAAATGGGTCAGAGGATCCATCAGCTGCAGAATGAGGTTTACCCGGTATTTGCAGAGCTGGTAGGGGAAGTCGAAGCTGATTACGGCACCCTGATCTGCAGAGAAATGTCTAAGCCTTTTGGCGATTTTGATTCTAAACCAAGAAAGAAAAATTGTATGCAGATCATTGGCTACTGCGCGGCCTTGGCAGTGAAATATACTGAAAAATAAATAAGGAAGGAGAGAGGAAAAGTAAGGATGCGTATTCTCTATATCAATGCAGCTTTTCGGGAAGACTCCCGTACAGCAAAGCTGGCAGAGCATTATTTGCAGCTGTGCAAGGGTGAAATTAAAAGATTAAACCTGGGAGAAGATTACCCGGCGCCGCTGGATGCGGCAAGGCTGGCGATTTATAATCAATCCGTGGCAGCGCATGATTTTTCTCACCAAATGTTTGATACAGCGAAGGAATTTGTACAGGCGGATGAGATCGTGATTGCGGCGCCATTCTGGAATTATAGTATACCGGCGGCTTTACATGCTTATCTGGAGATGGTTTGCTCCCAGGGTGTTAGCTTCGATATCGATGAGAAGGGCGTTTATCATAGTCTCTGCAGGGCGAAAAAACTGACCTTTATCATGACCTCCGGCGGATTTATTCCGGAAAAGAATCATGCTTTCGGATATATAGAGGATTTGGTCGAGGTCTTCTGGAAAATACCGGAAGTGCATTATTATAAGGCGGAAGGGGTAGACGTTTACGGCACGGATGTGGAGGCTTTGCTTGCAGCTGTTTGCGCACAGATGGACGAGGAGGAAGCCTAATAGGTGATCATTCCGGACAAGATAAGGACGAAATAGAAAGATGAAATGCTGAATAGAAAAATCCATGGGATTTGCTTTTATGGCTCTTCCTGTGGATTTTTTTCTTGCTGATACGGAAAAGTAGTTTATAATGGAATGACTAAGATTCGAAATTATAATAAAGAAATGATAGATGAGGATAGGAATATGGAAAACAGAATAATCAGGATTGCACTTCTGGGTGTGGGAACGGTTGGTACCGGTGTTTACAAATTATTGCACATGCGAAGTGAAGACATGATGCAGATCGCCGGCGCAAATATTGAGATCGCGAAAATTTTGGTCCACAATATACATAAGGAGCGTGCGGGGATTGACCGGTCTCTGCTGACGGATAATTTTCAGGAAATTATTGATGATCCGACCATTGACATCGTGGTCGAGGTGATGGGTGGCATTGAACCGGCCAAATCTATGATCCTGCAGGCCTTGCACGCGGGCAAACACGTGGTCAGCGCCAATAAGGACCTCATCGCTGTGCATGGACGCGAGCTTTTCGATGCGGCAGAGGAAAACGGCTGTGACTTTCTCTTCGAGGCAGCGGTTGCCGGCGCGATTCCGATCATTCGTCCGCTCAAGCAGTGCCTGGCAGCGAATGAGATTACAGAAGTCATGGGTATCATGAATGGTACTACAAACTTTATCCTGACAAAGATGTTTGAGGAAAATATGTCCTTTGACGATGCTTTGGCAATTGCCACAGAGCTGGGATATGCGGAAGCGGACCCGACGGCGGATGTAGAGGGTCTGGATGCCGGACGTAAAGCAGCTATTCTGGCTTCACTGGCCTTTCATTCCCGTGTGGTATTTGATGATGTATATACAGAGGGCATCACAAAAATCACCAAAGAGGACATTAGCTATGCGAAGGAATTCGGCAGTGTCATTAAGCTGGTAGGAAGAGCCAGAAATACGCCGGAAGGTATTGAAGTGGGTGTCTATCCGCTGCTTTTGCCGGAGGATCATCCCCTGGCGCAGATCCGCAATTCCTTTAATGCCATTTATGTATATGGCGATGCGGTGGATGAGGCCATGTTTATGGGACGCGGTGCCGGCGAGATGCCGACAGCCAGCGCCGTTTGCGGCGATATTATTGATGTGACACGCAATATCATGCACGGCTGCTGCGGACGAATTTCCTGCACCTGCTATCGTCAGCTGCCGGTGAAGGAGAATAAGGACGTGAAGCATAAATTCTTTATCCGTATGCAGGTGAAGAATCAGCCGGGTGTCCTGGCCCAGGTGGCGACCGTTTTCGGTCTGCATAAGGTTAGTATTACCAAGGTAGTGCAAAAAATGACAGGCGGTGAATATACAGAGCTGGTCATTGCCACAGAAGCAGTCAAAGAGTATCGGATGAGAGATGCTTTGGCACTGATGAAAGCCATTGACCAGGTACAGGAAATCAGCAGCGTGATCAGAGAGTTCTAAGGGGCAAAAAACAAGACAGAAATCGTATACGAGTCTCAGGCGGAAGAGACTTGTATACGATTTTTTTTGTGCGTTTTTACAGATGAATCGTAAAAAAAGATGAAAGGTTTTGTTAAGAAATACTAAAACAGACTTAAGCTTTCTTTGGAAGGAGCTTAAGAAAGTAACAGTATATTTATATTCAAGAAAACGACATCGACATAAATTCCTGGAGAAATAAAAAAATAAATAATAAGTTTGAAAGGAATGAAAGTATGAAAAATACAAAAATGATGGAGATGGCAAAAAAGAACGGAAAGAAAACAGTAGCTGCAGTGATCCTGGCTACAGCAGTGCTGGGAACAAGCACTACCGTATTTGCGGAGGGAAATGATGCTGAGAATGCGCAGGCGGTGGAAAATGCAACAAATGAAAATGCGAGCGCAGAGAATACACAGGGTAGCCGGAATGAGCAGAATAATGCAAATGCTGTAGTTGCTGATAATAATCAGAATGTGAACGGTGGAAATAATGAGGTAAATGATGTGCCGGCGCAGAATGAGCAGAAAGCAGATGAAAATGATGGCGGAAAGAATGATGCTATTAAAGAGGATAATCAGAAGGCAGATGCTCAGAAAGCTGATGAAAATAATGGCGGAAAAACTGACGATGAAAAGAAGGCAGATGAGGGTCAGGGTCAGGCCGTTGAAGAAAAAGCAAAGGAGGAAGCCAAGGAAGAAGAGAAGAAAGAGGAGAAAAAGGACGAGGCCAAAGCAGAGGAAAAGAAGGACGAGGCCAAGGCAGAGGAAAAGAAGGAGGAAGTCAAGGCAGAGGAAAAGAAGGAAGAGAAAAAAGACGAAGCCAAGGCAGAAGAAAAGAAGGATCAGAAAAAAGGTGAATCAAAACCTGCTCTGAGTAAAGAAGAGGAGGCAAAAAAGAAAAAGGAGCAGGAAGAATTCCAGAAGCATATTTCTGAGGCTGGCGGAGATTTGTATAAAGGGCTCTCGAAAATATTACAGAAGAAGTACACGAGTAATGTGGAGTTGACAGACGATGTGATGAAGCTTACTCTTCGGGTGGCAAATAAAGCATATCTGAAGTATGTGCCATTTGCCGGTGGTTTTTTGGATGGCTTCGTAAATGAATTGACAGGTGGCAGCCAAGAGGATCCGATGGTCAAAAAACTGGGTGAGCTGAATGAAAGTATTCAGGAAACAACGAAAGCGGTACAAAAATCAGGGGAGGCCATTGTGAATGCGCTCGAGACTAGTGATGATCGTAATGCCATGGCTAATTTTAATAAAAATGTAGAAGCTCTTTCAGATAGTTACAGAGAGGATTCAGGCTCATTTAAAGAAATTATGAATTATGCCAACGATAAATATGACCTTGTCAAAGCAGATGCGGTAGAATACCATTTGCATAGGATTTACAATGTGAATGATCGTAAGGATATTGCTCATAACGGCGCAACATTTTACAATAACTTTTTGAGTTTCCTGCGTGGTGTTCTCGGAAGAGGTACTACAGGCAGTGAGAAAACGATTTTGGAATTAACAGATAATTATTATAAGGGAAATGGCGTAGATATTACAAAGGCACAGAAACAGAGACTGAGTTTCCTTGATAAAGTTGCTGAAATTACAGATTACGGATATCAGGTTTTAGGTACAACCATGGACCTGGAAAAAGAAAATCTGGAGAATAAGAAATATATTTTGAGCAAACGTATGGATGAAATCAAAGAACAGATGGAAAACGCTGCGCCGGAAGAGAAAGTGAATCTGAATAATACGTTATCTGCCTTCTATAAAGAGTATTCCAACTGTCGAAGCGGTTTGGCGAGATTGACAGATGAAGGGGGAGATTTCCAGACAATTGTAAGAAACGTGGAAAGCGTTCGAAAGTTGCTGGAAACACAGTATCAGAGTATCAGAGATGCAAAGGCAGCAACAATTGACAGACTTGAGAAAAGCGCGCCTAAAAAAGAAGTGTATGTAAACGGAAATACAATCGGCACATATGTGGATTCAAAAACAGGTGAGACCTGGTATCCATCGATCGGAAAGGATAAGGTACAGATTGAGTGGAGAGATATCTATGGAAATCTGATGGCAACGCAGGACCTGACAGTAAATACTGATTATGCAAATATTGTAAAGAAAGGTGACATCAAAAAAGGCAGCATTTATTATGTGAGAGACATTAAAGATATGCAGAAACTTAGCGACACCTTTAGTACGCAAAAAGCAAAATGCGAAATCGTGGATGTGTATGATCAGGAGCCTTCAATAGTAGCGACATGTTTTGGACGTAGTAGTGGTGTAACCAAAAGAGTAATTGTGGGAAAATACCTGGAAGGTGACAGAAAAGGAAATACATTTAAGCAGGTAGTCAATGATAATGATAATAACAATAGGTCGCTGAGTAGTTACATCAACAGTTATTTTAATCCGACAGAGGCTGTTTTGGAAGCAGCACAGGTATTTAAGATGAATATCGGCAATATGGTTAAGAACAATACATGTAACGTATCTGATGGGAAAATTATCGTAAGTGAGAATGATCTGATCCTGGGAGAGAATGATTCACAGAAATTAGCAGAACGCAGATTGGAGGCTGAAAAGAAGGACCTTTTAAATCAGGAGGCAGAAGTAAAATCACAGTGGTTCAAAGGCCTTATCTCACAGAAGAAGGATGCTGCAGAGCTGGCTTCAATGAAGCTGGAAAAAGAAAAAAAGCAGAAAGTACTGGCATCTTATAATGCGCTCGGTAATTCTATTTTTTCAAAGCTCTTTGGTGGTGCACAGCTTAAGATAATAACTGGTTGTGATTCTGAAAAATTAAAGGCAGAAATTAATGCCCTGGATGCAAAAATTAAGGCAGCAGAGACGAAAGCTGAATCTGCGACAAAGCAGAAAACAGCATCAGCATCCACAGGCAATGCCCTGCAGGTGCTGAATGCCGGTACAGTTCCGTATACAGCAGTAGCCTGAGAGGATTTCCGGCACTCACGTCAGTAAACGTCGGGCAAGTGAAAGATAGATATACGGTAATTCTTAATTGACTTTTGTTTTCGGAAAATTTCTTTGCAGGAAACGGCAAATTATACAGCTCGGTATCGGGTGGGTCGGAAATGACCAGGCAAGCCACCCGGAACTTTCCGGCGAAGGAGGCTTGGATATCTGTGGTATAAAAATCTGTAATGAAAAAGACAGGAATCCCATTCATTTAATGAACGGGATTCCTGCCCATTTGAGAGGCTGTGATTTAGTGCGACAGTCCTTTTCTTAAGAGATGATGAATTTCTTCTGCGGACAAAGGTCCCGGCTCTCGGTTTTGGGACAAAGTGGGACAAAGGACCGTCCCCTGTTCCTACCCGATTCGGGCGAATTGCGCGAATCGCGTTATAAAGATACAGAAGTAATTAGCGCTAATAATGAAGCAAGGGAAACAGGTACGTATGTTTGTGGATTTGCAAATGAGCCACTGACCCCGTCCCCGGGGCTCACAATAGGTAGGCGATTTCGTGGAGGAGTTCCCAGGCGAAGTCGTGGTGGGCTTTCTGCTCATCAGTCAGCTCGTCGTAGGGGCGGATCATGGGGTGCTGCCGGAGAGTGTCGTCCCGGACGGGACCATAGCTCCAGTTGTAATAGACGTAATAATGAATCCAGCGAATGTGTTCGATTTTTCGTAATTCATCCCTTGTTACGGGATCCAGCTTTTTCGTTCGGTATCGCGTGTAGGCCAGCATACAGCTGGCTTCATTTAATTCCAGGGTATCTTCCACGCCCAGGAGGATACGCAGCTTGATATAGAGGTGATCGGCGGCTGCAATCTTTGACTGCTTCAGCAGATCATCCAGCTCATCCCATGTCAGTGTCGGACCGGCAACGCTCTCGCGATAAAGATTATTCATGACGACAGCGGCAGTGTTCAGACGGGTTTTGATTATCTGATTTGCGGTATAAATTTCCTCATTGGTGCCGAAAAAATTCACACCCGGTGCCTGGCGGTTGCTGCGTATGGCAATGCTTCCGCGTACCACATAATAGCGCTGCAGCTGCCAGAGAATATCCCAGTCCAGTTCTTCGTCATCCTCACAGATGATGATTCGATCAGCAAACTCCAGAATATCATGATGTACGGTCCAGGTTTCTTTATGAAAGTAAAGACTGTCATTGTGCGGACCTTTTTTGTTCATATTGAAAATCTTTCCAAGGTTTGGATGAATCCGGAGGAAGCGAGTGGAATCACCGAAAATATGATAGGCGACGTGCTGACCGGAACTAATGACATTGGTCAGGATCGCTCGCTCCAGCAGGGCTTCGCCATAATGGCCAAAGCCGATCAGTACGATAGATTTTTCGGTCGAACGCAGAGGATTGTTTCGCCAATAGCTTCTGGCACAGCAGTCGTAGCTGTGAAAGAAGTGGATATTGCCGGACATATTTTCGTGTCCGCTGGTGGTGCGGGCATAGACATTGACCGGCAGACGGTAAACACCAATAGCCTTCATACTGGCACCGATATCGTTTTCTCTCATAAAGAAGAAAGTGCATTTCTCACCGCAATCGCGTTTTTGGGCTACAATCCTGGCCGGAGAGGCGTTCAGAAACATGCAGTGATAATCAGGTGATTCAATTTCATCATCCTTGCGGATGCCGTAAATGATCAGTGCATTGGCATCCTCCTTCAGGATGTCCTGGGCCAGGGTATCTGATTCTGCAGAAAAGTCAGCGAAATAATACCAGTTTTTATATTTATTAAAATAGAGGACTAAAAGCGGCAGTGCCTCACCGGTGACGAAGGAAAGCACGGTACTGATCAAGGTAACCAGAATACCGGTGGAAAGTAAGAGAAAGATGATACCGACCATTCGTCCCTCGAAGGTGACTGGTGTGATATCGCCATAGCCGACGGTGGTCAGGGTTACGACAGAATACCATACGGCATCGCCGATGCTGTCGATCTTTGACGCGGGATTGCGCATTTCGAAGAAGCTTAAGAGAAAAACCAATCCCACATAAAATATGATGATAGAAAAAACAATCAATAATCGTCGTTTACGTTTCATAATTATGCCTACACAATTGTTTGAAGCAGGCTTCAAACAATGCCTGATTAAAAAGATGAAATCAATCATGGATAATGCTAAAATAATTTTAACGTATTTGGTTTTTTCTTACAATAATGGAAGTGAGAAAGGTCAGGGATTTTTGGCAAGGGAAGGAGAAGAAGCATGCATAATTTTAGCTATTATACACCGACAGAGGTGGTCTTCGGAAAAAATACAGAGGCAGAAGCCGGCAGGCTGGTAAAGAAATACGGTGGCAGCAGGGTCTTGCTGCACTTTGGCGGAAAAAGTGCTCTGAGATCCGGCTTGATCGATCGCGTGAAGGCATCACTGGATGAGGCTGCGCTCTTTCATGTAGAGCTTGGCGGTGTAGTCCCGAATCCACATCTGGGAAAGGTGCGGGAAGGTATTGCGCTTTGCAAGGAGAATAAGATTGATTTTATTCTGGCAGTAGGCGGCGGTTCGGTGATCGATTCTGCAAAAGCCATCGCTTATGCCATGGCAGATCAGGACAATGATGTCTGGGAGTTGTTTGAACACAAAAGACCGGCGAAAGCTTGTTTTCCGGTAGCTTCCATCCTGACCATCGCGGCAGCAGGCAGCGAAATGAGTAACAGCTGTGTCATAACCAATGAAGAAAGCGGTGAAAAAAGAGCTTATAACGATGATATAGCCAGACCAAAATTCGCGATCATGAATCCGGAGCTGACGACGACCCTGCCGGATTATCAGACAGAGTCCGGCTGTGCGGATATTCTTATGCATACCATGGAACGCTATTTCAACCAGGGCGGCAGTATGGATATCACAGATGCCATCGCTGAAGGTCTTATGCGTACCGTGATGCATTATGCGGAAGTGCTGCATAGGGATCCGACCAATTATGAGGCCCGGGCAGAAGTGATGTGGGCCGGTTCTCTTTCCCATAACGGTCTGACCGGCTGCGGTACGGACGGCGGTGACTGGGCTACCCATATGCTGGAGCATGAGCTGGGTGGTATGTTTGATGTAACCCATGGCGCCGGTCTGGCGGCGATCTGGGGCAGCTGGGCGCGCTATGTCATGGATGAGGATATGGATCGCTTCATCCGCTTTGCAGCAAATGTTATGGACGTGGAAAGAAGGGCAGAAATGTCTGACCGGGATTTCGCGCTGGCAGGCGTAGCAGCGATGGAGGATTTTTATCGTCGCATCGGTATGCCGACGAATCTGAAAGAACTGGGTATCGCGCCGACGGCAGATGAAATTGAAAGGATGGCAGATTCCTGTATCGCAGCCTGCGGCGGCTGTAAGGGTTCAGCCAAGGTTCTGTATAAGGAAGATATGATGAGGATTTATACGATGGCACGCTGAAGAATTTCCCAGGTGGGACCACCCTCTTGCGCTTTGCGTAGGTAGGGTTAATAACAAACGCAACTCTGTGGCTGGCTTAAGCTCCCACGGAGATGTGCTTGAAATATTAACTGCAGGCGGTTTGTATACGTCTAAAATATTTTTACACTGCATTGATGCAGGAAAAGGAAGGGGTTTGTCCCCTTCCTTTTCATGTAAATCGTCAGTGAATTTTAAGGACGTGTTTTGATCGATGCTGCATAGGCACTGTTGCAAAGACCAAGGATAGCGGAAAGAATGAATAAGGTCTCCATGCCCAGGGTTTGCCAGATCCAGCCGCCGAAGAGGGCGATGAGAATGGTGATCAGATGATTGACAGAAATACCCGTGGAAATCGTAGCTTTCATTTCTTCCGGTGTATCGGAAATATCCTGGACATACACGCTGGACGCCATGGAGGCCAGAGATATCACGGAATCCAGAATATAATTTATGCAACATACGATAAAGGCAATCCGCATGGGAAAAATATGATGCGCAAAGCCATAGAAGAAGCAGACAATAACCAGGATCAGAGTATCGGATACCATGACGATTTTATATCCCAGGCGGTCAATAATCTTTCCCACCAGCGGAGCGAAAATATAGCAGCAGATAGCGGAGATGGCGAATAAGAGACTGATGACCTTAGCGTTGGCACCGTAGAAGAGAATCAGTACATAGGGTCCGAAGGTCAGGAAGACCTGTTTTCTGGCGCCATAAAAAACTTCCAGCATGTAATACTTCGTATACTTTCGGTGGAAATAAAAGCGGGTCCCGGTTTGGTCTGCGTGACTGTTGCCCACCAGACGAAAGGCATAGAAAGTACCGAGCAGCATCAGCAGGCCGGCCGCTACAAAAAATGGCTTATATGCTTTGGAACCGGCAAGGATGGTAAAGGCCACGATAATGACGGCATAGCCTGCCAGGGTACCGATCTGATAAAGCGCATTTTGGTATCCCATGGCTTCACCGGATTGATTTTCCTTCGCATATTCCAGGGTCAAAGTGTTTTTCATTCCCAGCTGAATGTGTTCACCGAGAGAATAGATACAGATGGCAATAGTGACAAGTATTTTGGTGGGGGAAACGATGGAGAGCATTCCCATGCCGGCCAGCATGATAAGTGCTCCCATTTTGTACATTTTTTCTGCAGAAAAGCGATAGAAGAGAGCCAGAATAAATACCAGCATCAAGCCGGGCAGTTCACGGAAAAATTCTGCGATTCCGCGGTCCAATTCTCCCATGCCGACGATTTCAGCCAGGTAATTATCAATCACACCCTTATATACCCCATAGCCGAGACCGGTGATGACAAGGGAAAGCAGAAACATTCTGAAGCAGGAATCTTCACGGAAAACGGATTTCATTTTTTGAAACATGAGTAAATACCTTTCTAAGTATAAAAATTATGTCTATGTAGATTACAAAGCAAAATCATTTCTAAATGATACATAGCCTAAAAATTTTAGCATAGAAAGCTGTAAATTTCAGTAGCTATCTATGACTGCAGGTTAAAAAAATTTAAGTAAATCACCAAAATCACTACCATTTTTTGGAAAAAGTGGTATACTTTTTTCATCTGTTTTTTATAAAAAGTTTATTTTTAATGGAGAATATAAAATAATTCTTAAAAATACAATTTTTTATGATACAAGTTTCTGAAGGGAATGAAAAATGGGTAAAACCAGAGAAGAAATTTTTGAAACTTTAAAAAAATCCTATAAGAACTGGTATAACCTGCAGGAAGTGGAGAATGAAGCACCTCTTGTCGCAACAGGTGAGTTTCATGAACATGGTACAGGCTATGTACTGGTCCGGAAGGCAGAGATGTGGAGTGCGGATTGCCATGAGTATTTATATATTTTCTCCCCGGCACATCTGGACGCTGACACATTTCAGACCTGCCTTGCCAAAGCCAGAGCCCTCGGCGAGCCAAAGATCCGGCCGAGCAGGGATCATAAAAGTTCTTATGTGACAGCATTATTTATCTGCGATACGGCGGATGAGGAAGCCTTAAAGCTTCTGAAGAAATGCCGCATTCGAAAAAGTTTTCATTTTTCGCTGCAGGGCTGGATGGAAGTCCATACGGCAGCGGTGGTCAGCGGAGGAGAGACCATCCTGTCGAACGGAGACGGCCGGCGGACAGCGGAATTTTTGAAAAGCGTACTGCATCCAAGGAAAAAGGATCTGCGGTACAAATTATTTAAAAGCTAAACAAAGAAGAAGGAGTGTGAGTACATGAATAGTTTAGTTCTTTTGATCATAGCTATCGTCTGTCTCGGATGTGGTTATGTACTTTACGGACGTTATCTCTGCAAACAGTGGGGTGTTGGTGAGAATGATAAAGAAACACCTGCACACAGACTGGAAGATGGCGTTGACTATGTACCTGCCAAAGCTCCTGTATTGATGGGTCATCATTTCTCCTCTATCGCTGGTGCAGGCCCTATTACAGGTCCGATCAGTGCGGCAGCAGCAGGCTTCGGCTGGCTGGCATGCGTGCTCTGGATCATTATTGGTGGTATCTTTGTAGGTGGTGTTCATGACTTTGGTGCCCTGTTTGCATCTGTTCGTCATGACGGAAAATCCATTGGTGAGATTATCTCCGCAAATATGTCTCGTCGTGCAAAACGTCTCTTTATTATCTTTGCATACCTGACATTGATTCTGGTAGTTGCAGCTTTCGCATCTATCGTAGCAGGTACCTTCGGTACTACAAATGCAGCCGGTGAAGTGCTGGCAGATGCCGCACAGGCTACAAATGCAAGTGTTGCTATGGTATCACTGCTTTTCATTCTTATCGCTATTTGCTTCGGTTTCATGGTATACCGTCGTAATATGGCTATGGGTGTTTCTACAATCCTTGGTGTCATTGCGATCGTTATCGTTATGGCCATCGGTATGAATTTCCATCCGCTTTACCTGACATATAAAACATGGATGATCGTTGTAGGTGTTTACATTGCGGTTGCTTCTATCTGTCCTGTATGGATTCTGCTGCAGCCTCGTGATTACCTCTCATCCTTCCTGCTTTATGCGATGCTGGTAGTTGCCCTCTTTGCAGTTATCTTTGCTCATCCATCACTGGATAGCCTGCCTGTAATTCAGTCTGCTGAGTCTACAACACCTGTATTCCCGGTACTCTTTACAACCATCGCCTGCGGTGCTTGTTCCGGTTTCCATTCACTGGTTTCCTCCGGTACTACATCTAAACAGCTGGATAAAGAGAAAGATGCACAGCCGATCGCATACGGCGGCATGCTTCTGGAGTGTGTACTTGCTGTCCTGACACTTTGCGCAGTAGCATATGCATATTCTTACAACGCAGCTAACCCGGACAATGCTCTGGTAGGCGCTACAGCAATCTTCGGTGGCGGTATTGCCCTCATGGTTGATTCTGTTATTCCGGGAAGCTATACAATCCTGAACACACTGCTTGTTCTGACATACTCTGCATTCTGTCTGACATCTCTGGATACAGCTACACGTCTTGCACGTTTCATGTTCCAGGAGTTCTGGATCGATGCTACTAAGGGTGAGACACCTGAGAATGTAACAGGCGCAAAGAAGGTTCTGGCAAATCCGTACGTTGCTACAGCAATCACAGTAGTTCTGGGTATTCTCCTTGGACTGAACGGATATGCAAAGATCTGGGCTTTGTTCGGATCTGCAAACCAGCTGCTCGCAGCACTTGGTCTTCTGGCCGTAGCTGCATGGCTTGGTAACGTAGGCAAGAAGAGATTCATGGTAGTTATCCCAATGTTCTTCATGCTTTGCGTAACAATCGCTTCTCTGTGTATCAACACAAAGACACAGCTCGGTGTTATCTCTGCAGGTGGCGCTGACTGGGGTCCATACGTACAGGTAGTCGTTGGTGTACTCCTTGTCGTACTTGCAGTCATCCTTGCAATCGAGGGTATCGTAACCATCAAGAACCCGAAAAAGAGAGCTGCATAAAAAATGATTTGAATGATTCTGAAGAGCCGTGGTTTTACCACGGCTCTTCTTTGTGTTATGATAAAAATATAAGAGATATAGCTCAATGGTTAAATCTGTTAAAGATTAATAAATGATATGCCTGTAGGTTTGAGATATACAGAAGTTTGAATGGAGGAGGAAAGAGCATGCCGACGACCTATGCACACTGGCGGTTCGGAGACCGCTGTATCGGCACATTGCCGGAAAAATTACAGAAAGTAATAGAGAAAAACAGGAGCATCTTCGATTACGGTGTACATGGTCCGGATATTTTCTTCTATTATAATTGTCTGAAAAAGAATGAAGTCAATGCGTACGGAAGCAGGATGCATGAGATTCCCTTCGGAGATACCCTGGGGGAAATCAAGCCGCATTTCGAGAACTGTGATAGAAGAAGTGCAGCCCTGGCTTATCTTTTGGGCTTTCTTTGTCACTTTACCCTGGATTCCTACTGCCATGGATATATCGATCGTAAGGATGAACTATCCAATGCCACGCATGGAAAAATCGAGTCACAGTATGACCGGCATCTGCTGATCAAGGATGGGTATGATCCGGTGAAGAAGTCGGTAACCTTCTCCCTGAAGCCGGATAAAAAGATGGCCCATGTGATCGCCGAAATCTTTCCTGCCTGGGATGAAAAGACCATCTATAAAACCTTAAAGGATCAGCGTATGTATCTGAACCTGCTGAAAGATGACAGTGATATCAAACGCCTGATCATGAGTAAAGGGATGGACCTGCTACATGTATCTTCTTTTAAAGATTTGATGCTGACCAAAGAGAATGATCCCGAGGTGGCAGATGCCATGCTGCGTCTGGATAAGCTGGGGGAGGATGCGCTGGAGCATTATCCGCTTCTGGCGAAAAGTCTTATGGGATATCTGATGAAGGATAGACCGCTGGATCCTTATTTCCGGAATCATTTTTGTCCCAAGGAGGATTATAAGGATATACCGATCCTGCCGCTGGAAGAAGAGAGGTTCTATGTGACAGCGGGCAGACAGAAATGATGAATAAGTCCCGGATAAATTTCCGGGGAAGGAAGTATTTATATTTTACCAGGGGCTTATATCATTCAGAAGCCATTTAGCCGACAGGAGGACCTTATAAGAGGACAGAGATTGTTTGATCAGAGATTTTCTGACAGGCGAAAAAAGTAGTAGAACTAATAATGTAAGAATGAAGGAGATGCGCAGTGAAATTATTTAAAAATCTGACAGAGCAGGAGAATGCCTGGGTTTTATATGATGTGGGAAATTCGGCCTTTACCATGCTGGCCTGCTCACTGATACCGATCTGGTTCAAATCCATTGCCGTCGGTGAAGGCGCGGGACAGATTTCCCAGGACCGGGCCACGGCCATGTGGGCTCTGGCCATTGCCATTGCCACAGTGCTGGTGGCTGTGATGGGACCCTTCTGGGGCTCCATTGCCGATCATAAGGATACCAGGAAAATTTTATTTACCACGGCGGTAGCCGGCGGCTGTATTCTTTGTGTGGCCATTGGCCTGGCAGCTTCCTGGGTCGTATTTCTGATTTTATTTGTCCTGGCCAAGGTGTTTTACCATACATCGCTGACATTTTATGATTCCATGCTGGTAGATATTACGACAGAGGAGCGTTCCGACCAGGTTTCTTCCTACGGCTATGCCTGGGGCTATCTGGGATCCTGCGCACCATTTATCGTAGCTTTGATCTCCTATGTACTGGGACCGGATATGCTGGGCATTCTTTCGGGAACAGTTTCCAGAATCATCGGCTTTAGTGTGACGGCACTCTGGTGGTTCGTGGTTTCTATACCCTTGATCCGTAATTATAAACAGGTCAATTACGTAGAGGGAAAAGTGCAGCTGACCAGTGCCTTCACAAAGATTTTTTCCACGATTAAAAAAATCGTCAGTCGGGACCGTAAGGTTATGTTTTTCCTGATAGCCTTTTTCCTCTACATCGATGGCGTGGGCACGATCATTGACAACTGTATCAATGTGGGTACGGATCTGGGTCTGAATACCGTGGGTCAGGTTATCTTTTTGCTCCTGACACAGGTGGTGGCCTTTGGCGGTTCACTGGTATTCGCAAGACTCTCACTGAAGCATGATACTGTTCCGCTCATAAAGATTTGTATTCTGGGATACGTAGTGGTTTGTATCTACGCTTTATTTATCCATACCATCTGGGATTTCGGTATCATGGCCTTTATCGTGGGCTGCTTCCAGGGATCGATCCAGTCCCTCTCCAGAAGCTATTATTCCAAAATCATCCCGGCGGAAAACGCAGGTGAGTATTTCGGACTGTATGATATCTTTGCCAAGGGCGCATCCTTCCTGGGATCCGCAGTGATCGCAGCGGTGAAATTTGCCGGCGGCACCATCAATGTAGCGCTGTTCCTGCTGGCTATTTTCTTTGTACTGGGCTTCATCTTTATCGGTGTAGCGGATAAAACAGAGGCACATTAAAAACAGGAGAAAGCTTTGTAAAAAAGCTATCCGAAAAAGTATTTTGTGATATAATGCAGATGTTTGCGCAGAAAGAGTGCTGGGTATTTGCTTACCTGGCAGCTCATCATGCAGGGGCGACGCTTGCGGAGACCCGGAGCGCGATTTTGGTTAGCAGCAGTAGACAGCTTCTATGAAAATCCACCCTGCGAAAATGCGCAAACAGAAAAAAGAGAAGTAAAAAGAGGAAAGAAGGAATAAAGAAAGATGTTAATTCAGAAAATAGGAAATCATCATTTGAATGTAGCATATGTTTCCTGTACACCGGCAGATGGAGATATGGTACTGCCGATGGATAAAGCAGATATCCTGTTTAACCCGGAGACAAAGCAGCCATACACCTATGCAGAAATCAAAGAAGAGGATTTCATGCAGGGTGAAAATGTAGTATATGTATTTGCCATCGATGAGGCGCGTGTATTCACAGCCATCAAGGTACCGGCAGAATTCTCTGAAAAAGCAATGCATGTCTATGTACGTGACCTGGGTAAAGACAGACCGGAATTACAGCTGGCCGGCGCAACAGTAATGCACTTGCTCACCTGGTACAAGACACATCAGTATTGCGGATGCTGCGGCGGCAAAAATCATCATGATATGGTAGAGCGTGCTATGAAGTGTGAGAAATGTAATCACCTTACCTTCCCGGTAATCTGTCCGGCGATCATCATCGCTGTCGTAGACAAAGAAAATGACAGAATTCTGCTGACACGTTCTGCCCGCAGAAAAAATTCCATTTTCTCTCTGATCGCCGGCTTTACAGAAATCGGCGAGACACTGGAGCAGACCGCAGCCCGCGAAGCTATGGAAGAAACAGGTGTCAAAGTAAAGAACATCCGTCCGTATATCAACCAGCCATGGGGCTTCTCTTCATCACTGATGTGCGGCTTTTTCGCAGAGCTGGACGGAAGCGACGAGATTCATATCCAGGAGGACGAAATCGCCGAGGCCAAATGGTTCAAGAGAGACGAAATGCCGATCAATGACAGCCCGATCGATATTACACACCACATGATGGAAATGTGGAGACAGGGACTGGTAGAAATCTAACTCGTAAGGAGCTATTCTCTCCTGTACTGTATGCCTTTTGGGTGTCTATCGGGGGCAAACAAATATTCACAGGAGTGAGACTAGAAAAATCAGGAGTATTATAAATATTATGGAATTAAAACTGGAAAAAGGAAGTCCGGCAGATTATAGTGACCGCCTGGAAAAAGAGCAGCGCTGCTACCAGCTGCTGGATGAGCTTGGGCTGGAATACTGGCGATGTGACCATCCGGATGCAAACGCAGATACCATGGAAGCCTGTCTGGAAATCGATGCCATTCTGGAGGCCACCGTCTGCAAGAATCTTTTCCTCTGCAATCGTCAGAAAACTGATTTCTACATGCTGATGATGCCGGGAGACAAACCCTTTAAAACGAAAGAAATCACATCTCAGCTGGGCTGCTCCCGCCTGAGCTTTGCCGGACCGGAATTCATGGAGGAATTCCTCGACATCACCCCGGGCTCAGTCAGCGTTCTGGGCTTAATGAATGACCATGACAATCGCGTACAGCTGGTCGTAGACGAAGACGTCCTCAAAGGAGAATTCGTCGGATGCCACCCCTGCATCAACACCTCCAGCCTCAAACTCTACACCAAAGATATCTTTGGCCCCCTCCTTAAGGCCATGCACCACGACATGATCACCGTGCAGCTGGTAGGAGCGTGAGGGTGCGGTCGTCCAGTGGACGACCCTCCGAAGGAGGAGCACGGACCGAGGCGAAAGCCGAGCCCCAAGCAAACACTTCCCGAAAGAATTATAAGGGAGGATATTCATTTCGGAGG
>R14__coassemble_442_pt1 | contig 29563 bp, 24 predicted proteins | sample R14__metabat2_high_PE_005 | metagenome-assembled genome bin R14 | reverse complement strand
AAAAATAGCAACAAATCTATAAAATAACAAAAAATTTTAACCAAAAAACAAATTCGGGCCGGGGCTCGTGGCTATTTAACAAATCGGGCCACTCACCCCGTCCCCAAAGATCATCTTTCTTTTCCCAGATATTCCACTGCGCTGATGGCTGCGATATTGCCTTCTCCGGCGGCTTTTATGTACTGATATGGCCTGCCCACCAGATCGCCGCAGGCAAAACATCCCTCGATGGAGGTCTCCATCTTCCGGTTAACCGTGACATGATTATTTTCCACCGCAAGCCCCGGCACCAACTGGGCAGGAGATACGCTATCCCGCAGGATAAAAATACCGTCCGCCTTAATCTCCTGCTGCTCCAGAAGCAGCGTATCCGCCTTGAAAGCGCCTTTAATCTCCAACGGCTTTTCCCGGATGACTTTGACTTTCATCTCTGCCGCTTCATGATCCTTAGCTTCTTTACCATCACCCTTCTTTGCCAGACCTTCATCCGTGACCCAATCCGACATTTCCTTCTCAAACCTGGTTTTCTCAGCATACATCGGCACATAGAATACCTCCGCTGCCAGCTCTGCCATAAAAGCCGCTTCCGCCTCTTCCTTTGGCGAACTGCCGATGATCAGCACTTTCTTCCCTCTGTATAAAGGTGCATCACAGGTCGCACAGTAGCTGACGCCCCGTCCTAAGAACTGCTCCTCACCGGGATATGGCTTGCCAAAGCTGACGCCCGTCGCCAGAATCACCGTCTTCGCTTCATACATTGTATTACTGCGCGTGCTGATAGCGAAATATTCTCCCATGGCATAGACTGTGACCACCTGTTCGTCAGCCATCTCCACCTCCATGGATTTCGCATGCTGCAGAAACTTTTCCGCCAGGTCACTTCCCTTTACCGCCGGAATACCCAGATAATTCTGTATTTCGTGCGCTTTTTCTACCTTTGCGCTGCCCTTTGGACTACCCAATACCAGCACATTTTTATTTCTTATTTTCAAAGTGATCGCTGCGGAAAGTCCCGCCGGACCGCTGCCGATCACAATCGAATCATATCTGTCTGCCATCCTATCCCTATCCTCCACTATTTCTTCCTATAAGGCTCCTGCAGGCTCTGCTAGCAAATCTCTTCTCCTTCACCTGTAAAAGCCACTGATTTTCAAGTCAAACTCGCAAACGCTTCGCTTTATCTTTTATATATTATATTTTCAAAATTATAAAGCATATCCATATCTACATCAATACGCTCCGACAGCTTCTATATCAATTAAAAAAGCCGGTCACTCTCTTCTAAAGTGACCGGTCTTTTCATCGTTATCATATTTATATAAGATGCAAGTTCTTTTGAGGGCAAGCTAATCTATACCATCTGCTGAACCACCTCGTGCATCTGCGCCAAACTTCTGTATCGAGTACAATCCTTTCCCTGTCTCATTCCTCCTGAAATCTCTAAAGCCGAATCATTTACGGCGATAGATTTCACTGCCGATCAGGTAATCGGCGCCGGATTAAAGATGCACATATCGTTATGGAAGCCATACTGATCAGAATACGGAATTCTGCTTCCGCTTGCCACATCCAGGATCATATCGAAAATTTCCTGGCCAACTTCTGCAATCGTAGCTTCACCGGTTGCTACATCCCCTGCAGAAATATCGATCAGATCAAACCAGTGATTTTTCATCTCATTTCTGCTGCATACTTTTATCACCGGACTGATTTCCAGACCATACGGTGTGCCTCTTCCGGTCATGAACACCTGCAGACCGATACCACTGGCCACCTGTGATGGTCCGCATACGATATCACTGGCCGGTGTTGCTGCATAGATCAGACCATGTTTGGTCGGTTTCTGTGCCGGTGAAAGAACCTCTACAATCTGACTGGTTCCGCTTTTTGCAATGCTTCCCATTGCCTTCTCTACGATATTCGCTAAACCGCCTTTCTTATTACCGGGCGTTGGGTTTGCATCACGTCCTACGCCACCCTGTGCCAGATAATCATCATACCATTTCATCTCTTCTGCAAGACGATCACGCACTTCTTTGGTCGCACAGCGCGCCGCCAGCATATGAACACCGTCTCGTACTTCCGTTACCTCCGAAAACATAACTGTTGCGCCGCCTCTTACCAGCATATCAGCAGCATAACCCGCGCTTGGATTTGCGGAAATACCTGAAAAGGCATCTGAACCGCCGCACTGCATTCCCACCAGCAGGTCACTGAGCGGTAACTCCTCTCGCACACGTAAGTTTAATTTCTTCAGCTTACTCTCAGCCATATCCATGATTGCCTGCATAACAGCATCATGCCCTGGATAATCCTGCAAAGTCAAAACATTTTCCGGTGTGATATCTTCCGGCGGAAGCACTCTGTCATATGTCAGCTTTTCGCATCCCAATCCAACGACCATGATCTCACCGCCAAAATTTGGATGACGTATAATATTGGTAATAGCGCGAATAGGAATGTGGGCCATTGGCGCATTAATGGCTACACCGCATCCGTAAGGATGTGTCACAGCTACCACATCATCTACATTTGGATATTTCGGAAGTAATTCCTTCTTAATTCTCTCTACTGCTACCTTTAAAACACCGGCTGCACATTGTACCGTCGTTACAATCCCCAGCAGATTTCTGGTACCTGCCGGTCCCTCTGCATTTCTATATCCCATCCATGTGGTTCTGGTCGGCATCGGAAGGTCTTCTATCGGCACCAGATTGCTTCCGTATTCCATGTCATCGACTGACGGACTATCCGGCAGATCCAGCATATGCTCATTGATCCAATCGCCTTTTCTGATCATATCCTTAGCATATCCTAAAACCACACCGTAACGAATGATTTCGCCGCCCTTTGGTATATCACAGAGAGCAATCTTATGTGCCTGCGGAATATCCTGATTGCATACCAATCCTTCCATAACTTCTGTACCGGCTTTCAGATCAGTTACTGCTACACAAACATTATCCTGCTCTTTTATTTTTACATACAAACGAGCCATAGCTTTTTTCCTTTCAAAGTTTTTTCAGGTAGTTAACAACATCTGCCGCTGTCGGCGGACATCCGGCTACTGTATGTCGAAAACAGCGTGTACAGTTTCCAACACCCAGCTCGCCTTCCTTTCCGCGATAACCCTGACCAATACAAATTTTATTCTGCAATTTGTCTAAAGCATAGCCATCCTGGCTTAAACGCCGCAAGGCATAAATCAAAGTACCATAACAAGCTGAACATGCATCCTGCGGAGCAATATATTTTTCCAGCCTTTTGACAATACCCGTTGGTTTTGGCGGTCTTTCCTTCTCTCCTTCCGGACTTAAATCCATGATTTGCGCCCGGCTTAGATCTGCACTTCCTACACCTTTTGATTCAGCCAGATAAATATAGTCAATCTCATAAGGATCATATCCCATAGTCTGGGCAGCAAAGCTATCGCAAAGCACCGGATCTTTAAATCCCAGGACCCGATTCATCGGCACCGGGTTTCCACCCTCTTCAAAGTCCAGATCTCCGCAAATATTATCTACCAGAATAAAATCCTGGTGGATGATCCGATTGAGCTCAGCAATCGGACGATGCAGTCCCATCGTATGAAATCTTCGCTTTTCAGTATTCGGAATCAATCCCTTCATATTTTTCAGGGCACAGGTCATCATAGTCTGACAATGTCCTTTCAAGACAGGAAGATTGATCAGATAATCCAAGGATAAAGCCTCATCGCAGACCTTCAACTGCATTCCGCCTGATTTTCGCACACTTGCCGTATCCTTTTGCATGTCTGCAAATGGAACACCGTGTTTCTGACAAACCTGCAAAATACCGGATCTCTTTACCGCTATGCCTGTACGGTCTCCAACCCAGGATCCTTCCAGAACCACGATATTATGAAATGAATGTGCATGAAGATAGGTAATCACACCATCCACAATTTCCGGATGTGTCACAGCTCCCCCGTCTGCTTCTGCCGCGATTACAAGATTTGGTTTGATTCCGATTTTTTTCTTCGGATTTCCGATGTCTTCTGCCAGATTGCACGCCTCCAGCAGTTCCAGCACCATTTCCTTGTAGTTTATTCCTTTTTTTATGTATATTTCATTTTTCTTCATATTCAGAAACCACTTTTCTTTATAACGCAAGAAAAAGCGGAAGGAGGACCCATGGCGGTGGGTTCTCCCGGCATCAATCAGAGGCCACAATCTGATCAACCCGTAATCCGCTTTTCCTAAGAAATAAAAGGAGCAAGTTCGAATCTGTTGACATTACATCAGACTCGTCTTTGTTACAGCCACCGTTTCAACAATATAAGATTGGAACTGACTCGAAACAACAGCTGTAAGAGTATGGAATAAGTTATTTATGTGAATCAGGCATGGAGCAGCAGGAATGTCTGCTCTACACTGAGTCGCATATTTTTTTTCGCCGTTTCCGTATCCATGGCTTCATCCAAGGTACAGACGCCACGTACGATTGGAAAGAAGGCGTCAATACCGTTCTTATTACATTCTACGGCATCATCTGTAACACTGCCGGCAAAGGCCAGCACTGTACAGCCATATTTTTTGGCTAATTTCGCCACACCTACAGGTACCTTTCCCATGGCTGTCTGGAAATCCAGACGACCTTCTCCTGTAACGACGATATCAGCATCCTGTAATTCACTTTCCAGATCAATAGCCTCAAGTACGATCTGAATTCCGGATTTCAAAATGACATTCGGTACCATGGAAAGAAATGCAAATCCAAGTCCGCCGGCCGCACCTGTTCCCGGTGTCTCACTGACATCTTTTCCTATGAATTCACTTATTTTTTCACCATAAGTTTTCATCATACAGTCCATCAGTGCTTTTTCTTCTTCTTTTACACCCTTCTGCGGACCAAATACATACACACATCCACGCTCACCGCAAAGTGGATTTGTCACGTCACAGGCGATTTGGAAATGACATTCTGATAATGCTGCCGGTACTTCAGAAGCGTCGATAGAATCAATTTTGTCCAGGCTGGAAAAAACAGGTGGCAGCTGTTTACCATCAGCATCATAGAATTTATATCCCAATGATGTGAGCATTCCGATACCGCCCTCAGTTGTAGCACTTCCACCGATACCGACAATAAACTCTCTGCAGCCTTTGGCAATCGCATCCAGGATCATTTCTCCGACACCTACAGAGCTAGCCTTCCAGGGGTTCAATTCTCTGCGGTCTACGAGAATAATACCTGAAGCCTCTGCCATTTCCAGAACTGCAGTTTTTCCATCTTTCAGAATGCCATAGTGAGCCGTCGTCGGCAGGCCCATCGGTCCGGTCACTTCCAGAGAAATGATTTCTCCGCCAAGACCTTCGATTAAGGCGTCTGTTGTACCTTCTCCTCCATCTGCCAGCGGCTTTACAACGACTGTCGCATCGCAAGCTTTCTCGATACCTTCTTTTGCTGCATATCCGGCCTGCATAGATGTGAGACTTCCTTTAAATGAATCAATTGCGACTACTACTTTCATAGATGGAACCTTTCTTTATAATGTGAATCAATTATTTTACAATAGAAGTTCCGGAGATTTTCTCGTAATATTTTACGATACTGCAGTGATCTTCCTTCTCGCATCCTTCTGATTTCAGGAACTGCATTACTTCCATCAGCTGTGCTGTCAATGGTGCAGGCGCACTGATTGCATGTGCTGCGTTAATAGCATTTGTCAGATCTTTAATGTGCAGCTCGATACGGAAGCCAGGTTTATAATTTCCATCCATCATCATAGGTGCTTTTGCATCCATAACTGTGGAGCCTGCCAGACCGCCGCGGATTGCCTGATATACCAGCTCAGGATCTGTACCGGCTTTCTTTGCAAATGTAAGTGCCTCTGCTACTGCTGCAATATTAATTGCTACAACCATCTGATTGGCAAGCTTTGCTACGTTACCGGATCCGATCTCGCCTACATATACTACGGAACCTGCCATAACCATGAGCATATCATAATATTTGTCAAAAATCTCTTTCTTGCCGCCGACCATAACAGAAAGGGTTCCGTCAATAGCTTTTGGCTCTCCGCCGGAAACAGGCGCATCAAGCATCTCAATACCGAATTTAGCAGCTTCTTCACTGATTTTTTTGCTTTCGGTTGGATCAATAGAACTCATATCGATCAGAACAAGACCTGGTTTTGCACCTTCCGCTACACCATTCGGACCCAGAACAGCTGCTCTTACGTGTGGTGAATTAGGTACCATTGTAATAACGACATCTACCATAGAAGCAACTTCTTTTCCGCTGCCTGCTGCTTTCGCGCCACAGGATACCAGATCCTCAACTGCTGCCGGATTAAAATCAAATACTGTTAAATCGTAACCTGCCTTGACAAGATTTTTTGCCATAGGTCTTCCCATAATACCAAGTCCGATAAATCCAAGTTTCATAATAAAATCTCCTTTTCTGCCTGCTTTTTCAAATGGTCCGCCTCCCTCGCCGGATGTTTATACCGGCGGAGAGACTATCCCATTCGATGTAAGATTAGCGGGTTGCATTTATGATTTATAAAATTGCTGGCTTATTTCTTATCTAACCAAACAAGGTTTCTTATTGTCGAATTTCCATCCCGGAATCAGATACTGCATACCGATTGCATCATCTCTTGCGCCCAGATCATTTTCTACATAAAGCTTATGCGCTTTCATAACCTGTTCTCTATCGACTTCGATACCCAGACCGCCTTTCTTCGGCAGTTCAATACATCCGTCTACGATCTGCATCGGCTCCACAGTAAGACGCTCACGTCCTTCCTGCCAGATCCAATGTGTATCGATACCATTCATTTTTCCCGGAATTGCAGCTGCACACTGTACAACCATTGCCAGACTGATATCGAAATGATTATTGGAGTGGCATCCCCACATCATACCGAAATCATTACACATCTGACCTACACGAACAGAACCATTCATTGTCCAGAAATGAGGATCTGCCAACGGAATATCTACGCTCTTCAGTGCAAGACAATGATACATCTGACGCCAGTCTGTATTGATCATATTGGTGGCTGTCGGCATACCGGACTCTCTCTTAAACTCAGCCATAATCTCTCTTCCGGAGAAACCGTTCTCTGCTCCACAAGGATCCTCGCAATATGCAAGACATTCTTTCAGCTGCGGTGCAATCTCCAGTGCCTCTTCCAGACTCCAGCATCCGTTCGGATCCAGGTCAACTCTTGCCTCAGGAAATGCTGCTTTGATCGCCTGTACTGCTTTCAGCTCTTCCTTTGGAGGAAGAACGCCGCCTTTTAATTTAAAATCTACAAAACCATATTTCTCATGCGTTGCTTTGGCCAGTGCTACAACAGCCTCCGGAGTCAGCGCCTCCTCATGGCGAAGTCTGTACCAGTCACAATCGGAATCAGGCTCTTCCTCATAAGGAAGATCTGTTTTCTTACGATCTCCGACATAGAAGAGGTAGCTCAGGAACTGAACTTTCTCTCTCTGAATTCCATCACCCATCAAGGCTGCAGCCGGTACTTCCAGGAATTTACCAAGCAGGTCCAGAAGCGGCGCCTCGATAGCTGTTACTACATGAACACCTGTACGAAGATCAAATGTCTGAAGTCCGCGCACATCATCTTTAATGTTTGCATTCAGCCAATTACGTACTTTTGTAAGTGTCTGCTTATAATCTGCAATGCTTGTACCGATAACGAGATCTTTCACTGCTTCCAGAGCGTTTGTAATCTTCTGTCCTCCCGGAACCTCGCCGACACCTTCCACACCATTGGAATCAGTCAGGATGACGATATTTCTGGTAAAGTATGGTGCATGTGCGCCCGAAAGATTCAATTCCATGCAGTCATGTCCGGCTACCGGATAAACTTCCATCTTTGTAATTGTAGGGATCATATGCTTATCTCCTCTCTATCAAAGAGAATAGGCGCAGTCATTTCTTATAATTAAGAGCGTTGAATTAAGGAGTAAATAGTTTATCTGTTTCTGAAATAACTGCGCTATTCAATTTTTCATTTTCTTCTTCGTGTCTTTACAGCAGGCCAGCTTCCTTCATTGCTGCTTTGATCTTATCAAGTACAGGGCCTTCCGGTGTAGCCAGGTTTGGTGTATAAGGAAGACCGATATTTCTGCCACGAAGGTTTGCCATATCTTTCGCCGCAACCGGAAAGCTGGCTGCATCCATAGATAATCTGACAGGATTCAGTTTAAACTGCGCCTCCAGAGAGCCCTGCTGATCCCCTGCTGCATATTTGTTATAAACATCTGTGATCAGTTCCGGCATAAAGTTTGCTGCTGTACATACACCGCCAACTGCACCATGGCAAAGTGATGCATAAAGTAATGTATCCTTTCCTCCGAATACACAGAAATCTACATCTCTTGTTCTGCGGATAAATTCTGAAGTCTGTGTAATATCACCGGAAGTATCTTTCATACCAACGATATTTTTCACTTCATGAGCAAGCTTTTCTACCAGATTGCCTGACATTGTATATCCGACACGTCCCGGATTGTTATAAAGTAATACCGGTTTGTCCGGAACAGCATCCGCAATTGTTTTGAAATGCCGGAACAGCTCTGTCTCTGTCGGTTTCAGGAACATTGGCTGCAGAATAGAAATGGCATATGCGCCATTTTCTGCTGCCATTTTTGCCAGGCGAACACATTTCTTTGTGCTGATAGCGCCGATGCCGAAGTATACCGGAACACGTCCTGCGGACTGATCGATCATGATCTTCAGACCACGCTCCATCTCATCCTCTTCTACCTCATAAAACTCACCATTGCTTCCGAATGCCAGGATACCTGTTACACCACCTTCAATGACGTAATCTACCTGCTCACGCATTTTTTGCTCATCGATTAATTCATTTTCATCAATTGGTGTAATAATCGGGACAACTACACCCTTCATTAAACTCAAATCCATATGTTCACCTCACAAAATTAATGCATAAAAATTGATAATATAAGAAGTTCTACGATACCGACAACTGCCATGATCATGGAGATAGCTGTTTTACATCTAATCTGATCCTTCAGTTCAGTAACACCGAACATCTCGTTCCATACCCAGAATCCACTATCGTTGAAGTAGGAGAAAGAAATGGCACCTACACAACAGGAAACGGACATCAGAAGCGGGCTGACAGCGATAACTCCCAGAAGCGGAGCTGACAGTGTAGCAGCTGTAGTAATCGCAACTGTAGCAGAGCCAAGCGCGATACGCATCAGTGCTGCAATAACAAACGGAATCAGAATAGCCGGCAGAGGAAGCTTCATAACAAGCTCACCAAGTGCTGTACCAACACCTGATACCTTTACAACGTTACCCAGAGAACCGCCTGCACCTGTGATCAGCATAATGATACCTGTGCTCTTAATTGCATCATCCATGATATGAAGAACTTTCTTATTCTCAGCTTTGCCCATCAGACCATAGATAGCTAAAATTGTTCCGATTGCCAGTGCAATGATCGGATCACCGAGGAATGCAAGTACAGAATTACTAACACCAAGCATGTTGCAGATTGTCTGTGCAAGAATCAGTACCAGTGGAACTACGATAGGTGCGATAGAGATGCCAAGACCCGGAAGATTTTTCTCACCGATCAGGTTATCCAGCTCATCCATTGTCTTAATATACTCTTCTTTGAATTCTTTTCTCTCGAAACCGCCGTCTTCCTTCGGAATCTGATAAATTTTCTTTCCGATATACTTACAGTATAAAACAGCAATGATCAGCATTGGAATAGAAATCAGAGAACCTGCAATAATCATCTGTCCCACATCAACACCCAGCATACTTGCTGCAGTTGTCGGACCCGGTGTTGGCGGTACCAGACAATGTGTCAGCTGCAAACCTGCTGCCATAGCAAGTGCAAGACCTACCAGTGACTTTCCTGTAACTTTTGAAATAGCTTTGCAAAGCGGTGCAAAAATAACGATGGCAGAATCAGCAAATACAGGAATCGCAATAAACCAGCCTGTGATTGCTAATGCCCACTCTTCTTTTTTCTTTCCGACAGCTTTAATAAAAGAATAAGCCATTTTTTCAGCAGCGCCGGATTCTTCCAGAATACCACCCATCATAACACCAAGGCCAATGATGATACCTGTGCTTTTCAGCGTACTTCCGAAACCTTCCTTAATGGCCGTAACAAGACCTGTCGTTGTTTCTTCGCCAACTGTAACATCTACCAGAGGCATACCACCGATGATACCGGTAATAATAGCCGCAATCATCAGCGCGATAAATGTGTGTACCTTTGTCTTGGAAACCAGGATAACCATGACAACGATACCGATAATCAATCCTAATAACATTCTTACGGATTCGTCCATTTTTATTTCTCCTTACGTATAAATTTTCCTTCTTCAAACAGACCGGCGCCATCCGGTCATAAATGCAGATTATCCTTTTCTTACTGATAATCACGCAAGGGTTGCCTTTCCTTTTTCCCCCATCCTCCTTTCTTTTTTCAAGTTAATTCCACCAGATTTATATTTATATGATATCAGGACAAAAAATATAATAATATTGACCATTTCACCAAGCCAAACAATCGGCTTTTTTCTGTTTTGTCATATTTTCATTTCAAGAAATAATTTTTTTCATTATTTTATTTTTTCTTTTCATTTTTATTTTTTATTTATATTTAATTATTTCAAGCTAACATTTATATTTCTTTTATGAAATATATTCTTTCACAATATGAAGCATTGGCGTTTTTATAAAAAAAAGGCAGAAGATTTAGTGTATATTTACCATTAAACCTTCTGCTTTTTCCTATTTAATTATACTTTTTAACCATCCAAACCGTATTTTTTCATTCTTCGCCAAAGAGTTGTCGGACTGATCCCCAACTCTTCCGCGATCATTTTTCGATTTCCGTGAAATCTTTCCAGCAGATGCCGGATCTGTTCCTCCTCCGGTGATTTATATACAACCACTGTCTCTGTTTCCTCTGTTACCTGCAGGTTCGGATACAATTTGTCATACAAGCGCTGGATCAGCACTTCATCGATCGTTCTTTTTTCCGTGGTCAGCACCAAGCGATTGCAAAAAGCCTCCATTTGAACCAGGTTGCCGGGCCATCCCAATTCTTCAATACGTTTCTCTGCGCCGTTGGTCAAGACCAGATATTTATGGTATCGCCTGTTTCGCTCTTTGAAAAGCCCTTTAAAACGGGGCAGAATATCCTGCCGGCGCAGGCGAAGTGCCGGCACTTCCAATGTTAATCCCTGCAGCAGATAAAATAATTCCTCTGAAAATAATCCCTTTTTTACCATACTCATCAGATTTACATTCGTAACAGCGATAATCCTTACATCGAAATTCTCAATTATACGCGCATCGGTCCGCGCCATACTAAAATTCCTGATAATTCTGGCCAGATTGTTCTGCACTTTTCTGGTTGCAAAATCAATTCCTTTAATGAAGAGGGTGCCATACTGCGCTTTATACAGGGCACTGCTATGTTTTCCTTCCGAAATTTCGTCGCCAAACAAGGTCTCCATCTGCTCCGCCGGATTCATGCAGGCCAGACTAATACTGACAAAAGGACCGTCCTTTCTGGAACTATTATTATGAATAGCCTCTGCCAGTTCATAATATTCCGTTCCTTCTTCAGAATACATCAGAATCGGCGCATCTGCCAGGGCATATTGCCTTGCCGTATAAATCAAAGATTTCATTTCCTGATTTTCTGTTTTAAAATCAGAAAACTGTCTTTCCGCAATATAGCCGCCCAGATAACCTTCCTTCCAATAGCGGGAATCCGCTTTTCTCATACTGCCGGCAACCTTCTGTAATGTCAGGATAACCCCTCGAATATGCTCATCATAAATGATCGGTGCCATATATATAATCCAGGCTTCATCTTTGATCACCGTCGACACGGAAAAATTATCAATTTTTCCCTCAATTACTTTTCGAATTGTCGTTGTTTCGACGTCTTTCAGTAACCCCTCGACAGGTTCACCCATCACATCGTCCTGTTTGCAGTCAAACAGTTCCTCGATTGTTTTATTAATGTGGATAATTTTTGCATCTCTATTCATCCGAATCAATCCGTTACCCGCTGCATCCATCAAGGTCTGCATCAGGACACGATTCTGCTGATCATTCTCTATAGCATAGCTGATCCGGTCAATTTCACGTAACACTTCCAGCACCGATTCTACAGATGTTTTAAACAAGAGAGCCATACAGCCATAATTCAATGCAATCTCGCAAGCCATAGCGCCGCCAATGATCAGGTCTATTCCCCGGTTCAGCAAATCCCGTATGATTGCCGGTAACTCCTTCATGGATTTGAAACTAATCGTATCGAGGTCGACATCAAACATTTCCGACATTTCTGACATATCACACATCATACCTATACTGGCTACAATTGCGATATGCGGTCTCGGTTTATCCAGCATTTTTTTCGCTTTTTTCAGCAGCAATCCAATCTCCTGTGCATGAATACGAAATTCTACCACCGGAATATTCGTATTCTGTTTGATCAGACTTGCCTGATAGCCCCTGGATACTATAATTTCCGCACCTGCATCAATAGCCCTTCTTGCTTCACTGACCGCATTCGCCGTCTCTACGACTTTATCATATTGCACATCAATTCCGTGTTCCCGTATAATTGGCCTTGCCACATCCGCCATTTCCTGAAACGGAAATAAAAATCCGACTTTCATAATACTTCCTTCCGGTCCAATCCACTGCTGCCTTTTATGCTGTCCCCTTCACGAAAAAAATCATAGCGCCAGCTTGTGATATTTTTTCGCTGCCTACCTGTATATTGTAACACATGAATGTGAAAACAGCCGCATGGATTTCTCCGGCGGCTGTTCCTTTATCATATAAGTCCGGCTGTACGAAATATAACAATCATGGCAAAAATCGTCACCATACTAAAAAGGCAACTCCATATAACAATCTGGTTTGCCAGCAGATCATCGCCTCCCATTTCCGCCGCCATGACAGCACTGGATGTAGCAATCGGTGATCCGAAAGCGGCGATCATAATCGCCATTGTCGTCGGGTCAATCTGCAGAATTCCTTTGCTCGCCAGGAAAAATCCGACAGAAAAGCCAATCACCGGTGCCATCAGTAAACGCATAGCCACTCCGCAAATCAGTTCTTTTTTTACACATGGAATATCCGAAAAGCAAAACTGTCCGCCAAGCGCAATCAAAGATAAAGGAGTTCCCATTCTTCCCAGGTAACTTAATATAGTATATAGCCAAGGCAAATCTCTGCTAATAGAGAAAAGCAATTCTCCCTGTCCGTTAAGCGGAATGAATTCTCTTGTGATCAAAGCCACAAAACCCAGTCCCAAGCCCTGAACCATTGGATTTTTCAGCACATTCCGGATGATCTTTTTTCCATCAACACCCGCACTTTCCGAAAAGACGGCAAGCACGATGACCGAAACCACATTAAAATAAATCACCACAGGGGCTTGCATCGATGCTGCCGCCATACGACCTTCCGTTCCCGCAAGACCCTCTGCCAGCGGCAGACCGATCACTGCGAAATTCGAACGAAAGCCAGCCTGGATCAATACTCCCTTACGGTTTCTCTGTACCGTAATGATATTCGCCAGAAAAAAGCTTATCAGCGTAATAAAAACTATACTGCCCATGAGGTAAGCAGCCAGTCTCACATTAATCTCCCGCACGCTTCCCAAAGCATACAAGTTTGTAAACATCAGCGGCGGAAAACAATAGTGGAAGGCAAAATAATTAAGTTTTTTAAAAAAATCAATCGTAAATATGCCTTTATTTCGCAGATAATATCCTGCCAGGGCCAGGAATAAAATCGGAAAAATCGCATTAAAGGCGTATAAAAAAGTACTTATCATAGAACTTATTTTTCTACAGAGACAGCAGAGATTTTTTCATAATAACGCACCAGGGCGCTATGATCCTCTTTGCCGCATCCGTCATTCTTTAATGCCTGCATCATTTCCATTACCTGCGCTGTGATCGGCAGTGCCGTAGCTGTGGCATGAGCCGCATTCATTGCATTATTCAAATCTTTGATGTGCAGCTCAATTCTGAAACCTGGTTTAAAATTATGTTCCATCATCATCGGCGCTTTTGCGTCAAGGACTGTCGAGCCTGCCAAACCACCTCGAATGGCTTTATATACCAATTCCGGATCTACACCATTCTTTACGGCCAGGGTCATTGCTTCAGAAACAGCTGCGATATTGATTGCCACAATAACCTGGTTGGCCAGCTTTGCAATATTTCCCGCGCCCAGCTCGCCGACATATTCTACCGAGCCTGCCATTGCCATTAATAAATCATAATATTTATCAAAGGTCTCTTTTTTACCGCCCACCATAACAGAAAGGGTTCCGTCAATAGCTTTTGGCTCTCCGCCGGAAACCGGCGCATCCATCATTTCTATACCTTTTTCCGCAAGACTCTGACCGATTGCTTTACTTTCCACCGGATCAATAGAACTCATATCGATGACAACCGTGCCCGGTTTTGCGCCATCTGAAACGCCACCCTCTCCAAGGCACACACTACGCACCTGCGGAGAATTCGGAAGCATTGTAATAATCACGTCACACATAGAAGCAAGTTCAGCTACTGTTTCACCGGCAGTTGCGCCAAAGGCAAGCAGCTCCTCCACGGAAGCTTTGCTTCTGTTATAAACCACCAGGTCATAACCCGCCCTGATCAGGTTTTTGCTCATTGGTTTTCCCATGATACCCAGTCCGATAAATCCAACCTTCATATACTTTCCCTCCTGCATAGTCTATAAATTCTTAATGCTTACGGTCATTTTAGATGATTATGTTCGGATTAACCATTGACGAAATTTATAGAATAATTTTTGATTTTTCTACGCATTGATAAATCATTCGTTTTTTGCAAAGTATATTTTCATTTCAGAAACCATTTGTTGCAAACACATATATTCCAATGAACTGATGGCTGCGATTTTACCGCCCCGGCAGCTTTGATGTACGGATATGGTCTGCCCGCCGGATCGCCGCAGGCCAATCATCCCTCAAAGCTCCTCCGCATCCTCTTCCGCCCGGACGGCTGTAGCTCTGGCTTGTTCCCTCTTCTTTACTTCTTCCTGATGATCGATATAACCCTGCAGGATCAGCTGTGCCGCGATCATATCCACATATTCCTTCCAGTCCTTCTTCGGAATGCCTGCCTCTGTCATAATTTCATAGGATTCCACTGTCGTCAGACGCTCATCGAAGAAAACCACCGGAAGGCCGGTTCTCTTCTCCAGGCCTTGCTTGAAAATCTTACACATTTCCACCCGGTCGCCTTCGTCACCGGAAAGCATGACCGGATATCCCAGCACGATTTCTTCCACCTCATACTCTGCGATCAGCTCTTCAATACGGGCATAGGTTTTTCGCAATTTATTCTCTGATTTTCTGCGAATGATTTCTACACCCTGCGCTGTCCAGCCAAGGCCATCTGTCACAGCCACACCGACTGTCTTCGAACCATAATCCAAACCTAACTTTCTCATCTCTCTATCCCCTTTTATCCATTCTATAACAGCATCCCATTCATTATAAAACATGCCTTATCATTTCTCAAGAATGTCAAATGCAAAGCGATTGCGGGTTTGACTTCATAACCGAGATTGAGCACAGCAGCAGAGAAACTCACAGCATACTTCTCACCTTGATTTGAAATTCTCTACTACTTATGCTAATCTTAAAACTCATAAGGAGAAATCTAATCCCAAAGAAAGGAAAAGCAGCCATGTATATCTTGCCCCGGGAGACTTGCCCCCGGCTTGGCTGCCCAAAATATTTTTATGCCAAAATTAATCATCACTGATATGGATGAAACGATCATTAAGGAAGGCAGTACAGACCTGAACCCAGCCTATTTTGATGTAATCCGCTCCCTGACAGATAAGGGGGTGAAATTTGTCATCGCCAGCGGCCGCCATCCGTCAAGCCTTCGGAAAGCGTTAGCACCGGTGCTGGATTGCATTGGTATTCTCTCCCAGAACGGCGGCATCATCGAAATCGGAGGCGAGCAGCTGCTGCCAAATCCGCTCCCTAAGGAGTGGCCACAGGAGCTATGGACTGAACTTGCAGAAAAAAATGCGCCCGGCTCCATCATCTATACCCCGGAATTCTGTTATATTCCTTTCGGAAACACACCACTGCACAAAAGGCTGACAGAAGAATATAAATTCGACGTCATTGTCACAGATGGCTGGGAAAAGCTGCCCGCTGATCTTACATGTGTCATGATGACGATCTATCATCCGGAAGATTCCGGCGCCTGGACAGAAGCAAACCTGGATTGCAAATGGCAGGATCGCCTGCAGGTACTGGTCGCAGGTCAGTCCTGGGTCGACCTGGTCCCCTTCGCCAACGGAAAAGGCGCTGCTCTGGAAAGACTTTGCAGAGAGCTTTCTATCGATCCCGCCGATGTCATTGCCTTCGGTGATAACATGAACGATCTCTCTATGATTGAATTGGCCGGCACCGGCATCGCTGTGGCCAATGCAAAGGAGCCTGTAAAAGCGGCTGCCGCCAAAATCGTTCCTGATTATACGGAAGATGGCGTACTGCATGAACTGCAGGAGATCCTGGCTTCTCTCTGATTTCCATCTATAAATGCAGTTATGTATTTTATAAATAATTCATCCAAAAAATTATACGAGGAAAAACGATATGAAAATCTGGTTAACAAGACATGGTCAGACAAGATTAAATAAAAACAAATTAATGCAGGGCTTAACAGATGAACCTCTAAATGAAACCGGTATCCGGCAGGCAAAGGACGCCCGCGCACAGATCGGCGATGTTCATTTCGATGCCGTCTATGCAAGTCCTCTGGACCGAGCCGTTACCACCGGCAGTATCATCGGCGGCGTAGACAAGAAAGACGTCATCATCGACCCGCGCATCATTGAGGCCGACTTTGGCAAATATGAACAGCGCAAATACTACCTGCTGGGACCGGCCATGACCCTCTACTGGGCACTGCCGGAAATCATTCCGGCGCCGAAGACCGTGGAAAGCATTGCCTCCATGGTAGAGCGCAGCTCCGATTTTTTGAAAGAATTAGAATCCAAAGGATATGAGAATGTCCTTATTTCCTGCCACGGCGGCATTATTCGTGCTCTACGCGGCTACCTGGAGGAACGTCCAAACGGCATCATGTGGCGTCCGAAGCCAAAAAATTGCGAGATCCGCGTCTATGAATACAAGGACGGAAAACACAGCTTTCTCCGCTCCTATGTACCGGAAGTAAAGTAATAAAATAAAAGAGGGGCTGTTGCAACAGCCCCTTTTCTTAGCTTTATGAGAAATGTTTCTCCTTGACGATATCTACAGGCATGTCCATTCCTGTCCAGAGCTTAAAGGATGCGGCACCCTGGTAGAGCAGCATATACATGCCGTTACCTGTCTTGCAGCCTGCCTCCTTGGCCATGCGAAGGAACTTTGTCTCCTGCGGATTATAAATTACATCGAATACAAACAAGCCCTCATGGAACATAGTCGGATCAGTAATGATAGACGCATCCGTCTTCGGTGCCATACCTACGGATGTTCCGTTTACCAGAATAGCACTCTTTGCAATAGCCTCACGAAGAACAGACTCATCTGCATAATCATGCAGAGATACCTTACATTCTGTACGCTCATTCAGTTTTTTCACAATTTCCTCTGCTCTTGGATAGAACTGGTCTCTTACATTGAAGACATTGATTTCTTCCACACCATCCAAAGCAGCCTGTACCAGAATCGCTGTCGCTGCGCCGCCGGCGCCAAGCAGTGTCATTTTCTTTCCGATGATATCTACGCCATTGTCTTTTACTGCACGCATAAAGCCGATACCATCTGTCGTATATGCTGTCAGCACACCATTATCATTCACAATCGTATTGCAGGCACCTGTGATCTCTGAAGCCGGTGAAACCTTATCAGCCAGCTTGCACATGATATTTTTGCCCGGCATAGTAATATTCCAGCCTCTGGCCTTCATCGTCCGCAGACCTTCCACAACTGCCGGCATTTCCTCTTCCGTAACATCAAATGCCAGATATTTATAATCCAGTCCCAACTGGTCAATAGCTTCATTATGCATAGCAGGTGAAATACTATGCTGGATCGGATGTCCCAGTACAGCCAGAAGACCTGTACGTCCTGTAATATCCTGTCTCATTTTTCTTCTCCTTATTTCTATTCATTTTTTTCCATTAATAACACATTGCTGTAATCATGTTCTATTTCACATCAATCTTTCATCTCGCTTGCCTTGGCAATGATTTCCTCACAGATTTCCACTGCGTTTTTTCCATCTGTATTGATGATGATATCCGCCGCGCCTTCATAGGCTTTTCTTCTCTTCTCCATCAGATCGCCGATGAATTTCTCATTCTTATTGTTTTCCAAAAGCGGTCTGGAGTGATCATCCTTAACACGTCCGAGAATGGTCTTTGGTGAAGCTGTCAGAAGAATGATTTTTCCGCTCTTCTTCATTTCCTCTACGTTCACTTCACGCATGGGCACACCACCACCGCAGGAAATGATCACATTCTTCTTTTCCTGAATATCGATCAAGAGCTGTGTTTCCTCGTTACGGAAATATTCCTCGCCGTAGGTACTGAAAATTTCAGAAATCGACATGCCGTTTTTCTCTGCGATAATCTGATCCATCTCCACGACATTCATTGCGAATACCTTTCGCAGTGTAGATGAAATGGTACTTTTTCCTGCGCCCATAAATCCGATCAGGAAAATATTGAAGCCAAAAAGATTTTTGCCCTGAATTTTTTTACTTCTGTAGCGAATATAATTATACACTTTCAGGATAGATAATGCATAGTCGTCATCACCGATTCGCGCTTTGGCATGATTCAATTTTCGCTCATCCTCCTCGAGATGTACGATTTTTATGCCATGTTCCTGTTTATAGGCTGTAATGTTTTCTACGATGTGATAACGCATACGTAAAGTATCCAGAATTAATTCATCGCACATTTCCAGCTGATCACGTAATCTCTTCAAATCCTTCATATCCTTCATGGGTTCTACCTCTTTATATAAACTTATTTATTCCCGGAACGATTTATATCACCAACCCCTCTATTCTTTAGTGCTTTAAATCGTTGTTCTGAAAATAATGCTTTTATTATACAGAAGAATTCTCCAAAACGCAACAAAACCGTGCAGTTTTTTCTGCACGGTTTCATTCAAGCGTTTTTATACAGATCAACAGGAACCTTTTTCAGATTCAGAAAACCCTACATACACTTTTCAACACAAAGAAATCAAATACCCAGCTGCTCCTTCATATAGTCAACCGGTGTAGATTTTCCTGTGTAAAGCTCGATTGCAATCAATGCCTGGAAAAGCATCATGCTCATACCATTCATGACCTTCTTACAGCCTGCTTCTTTGGCCTGTTTCAGCATAACTGTCTCACGTGGAGCGTAAACAGTATCTGTAACGATCAGATCCTTGTGGAAATAAGAAAGATCCGGAATATTGGAGAGATCCTCCAGTGGATGCATACCAACACCTGTAGCATCACAGAAGATATCTGCGCCATGCATTTTTTCTTTCAGAAGATCCAGATCTGCCAGATCATTCATAGTAGCCTTGCAGCTTGTGTTTTTATTAATAATATCTACGATTTCTTCTCCACGAGCGTAGAATTTGTCTTTAATATTGAAGATATCCAGCTCTGCGATTCCATCCAGGGCACCTCTGACTGCGATTGCTGTCGCAGCGCCGCCTGTACCGATGAGGACCATCTTCATTCCCTTGAAATCGATGCCTTCCTCTTTGATTCCCTGCCAGTAACCCATACCATCTGTGTTATATCCTTTCAGATAGCCTGTTACCTGACCATTCTCATCACGTGTATTAACTACAGTATTGATCGCACCGCAAAGCTTTGCAGCCTCATCTACTTCTTCCAGATACTGATGAACAACAGTTTTGTTCGGCATAGAGATGTTTGAACCAAGCATCTTCAGTGCACGGATACTGTTTACAGCAGCTTCCAGAGAATCGTTATCTACTTCAAAAGCAAGCTGGATAACATCATCACCGTTTTTATCATAAGCAAGGTTGTGTGTTGTCGGGGACTGTGTATGACGGATTGGGTAAGCCATCAATCCGACCAATTCGGTATGTCCTGATACGTTAGGCATAATCTACCTTCCTTTCTGTCTGTTTTTTGCACAGACTACGTAACTAAGTTACAGATTTTTTATCACAGAGACTTTACTGAAAGTGCAGTATTGCACTTTCAGCAGTCTATTATGATTTAATTTACATTATTTCAGTTCATCCAGATCCAGGAATCCGCGATATTCCAATGTGTGCAGGATTGCACGGCCATCCATGGTACCTTCCATGATACGACGGGCACGTACAGAATCACCTACTACATATACAAATGTCTCGGAGTCATCGAACTCTTCCTGCAATGCCGGAAGCAGAGGATTATTGGAACGCATTCCAAGGCAGTTAAAGCCAAGGTCGAATTCCAGGTCAGTAATCTCACCGGATGGAAGTTTTACGGTGAAAGCATTCTCTTTTACTTCCTGTAATGCTGTGTTGACATACTCTTTCACACCAAATTTATCATGTGTCTCACGCATAGAACATTTGGTGATCGGATCTGCCATCATACCGATTGCCGGCAGCATATCGACGATAGAACATTTGGCGCCACGCTGAGCAAAGTACTCAACCACATCAAGACCTACAGCGCCGCCACCCATAACGACAACCTTTTTATCTTTGCAGAATTCTTCCGGATATTTTCCGGCTTTCAGATTATCGATCATATTAAAGATGGTACCTACATTACCTGCAGCGATGTTTTCACGCAGACCTTTGATCGGTGGTACAAGCGGAACAGAACCTGTAGCATTAACTACGATATCCGGTTTGAAGGTTTTAATCTTTTCGATCGTTGCCTCTGTATTCAGGAAGATGTAGAGGTTTTTCAGCTTCTTCGCACGATTCTCCAGATAGATCGGGAAGTCTTTCATTCTTCTCTTACTTGGGATATCAGAGATATAGGCAGACAGACCGCCGATATGGTCCTCTTTCTCCAGAACAAATACATTACAGCCAACCTCAGCTGCTGTACAAGCAGCTTCCATTCCTGCCGTACCTGCGCCTACTACAACGACATTACAGTTCTTCTTAACCTTCAGTTTCTTATAAACGTCTCCCTCAGGAACAGCCGGGTTAACCGTACAACGAATCGGGCGGTTTACACCGATACGGTTGCCTGCGCAGCCTACGTTACAGGAAATACATTTACGGATCATATCCTCTTCGCCAAACTGTACTTTATTTACCCAGTTCGGATCAGCAATCAGTCCACGACCCATACCGACGATATCTACATCACCGCTCTCGAGAATCTCTTCTACGATCTTCGGATCACGATAGTTACCTGCATTGATAACCGGCTTTCCGAATTTATCCTTGACAGCGCGTGCCATGTAATGACGCCAGCCATCCGGCAGGAAGTTGGAGTCGATCTGATACTGCAATGATGGATTCAGACCACAGGATACATCGTACATATCTACGAATTCATCCAGATACTCCAGATACTCCAGTGTATCTTCCAATGTATTTCCGCCCGGTACTCTCTCTTCTGCAGAGATACGTACAATGATTGGGAACCATGGACCTACATTTTTTCTAACCTCTTCGAGTACCATGCGTGGGAAACGAAGACGATTCTCTACAGATCCGCCGAATTCATCTGTTCTCTTATTATAATATGGAGAAATAAACTGACTCATCAGATAGGAATGTCCGCAATGAATCTCAACTGCATCAAAGCCGATGGCCTGCACACGTTTCGCAGCCTCACCGTATTTCTTGACAGTTGTCAGGATTTCTTCTTTTGTCATTGGCCGTGGTGTTTCTCCACCTGCCTTTGTAGGAATGTCAGAAGAAGAAACTGTCTGCATACCTGTTCTTGCGGAAGAAGCAGAAGCGCCGGCATGATTAATCTGAATAGCAACCGTTGCGCCGCTCTTATGAAGATTTTCTACCAGCTGGTAATAGCGTGGCATAAAGCTGTCGTGGTCAATACGGATCTGACTTGTTCCGTTTGATCCTACAGGATATTCTACATTCGCATTTTCCAGAATGATCAGACCTGTGCCGCCCTTTGCACGAAGTGAATAATAATTCATATGGCGGTTACTCATCTCACCACTTGTCTCGCCGTAGTTTGTACCCATCGGTGTCATAGCGATACGGTTGCGAATCGTTGTTCTCTTAATTGTAATCGGTTCAAAAATCTTTGGATAATTTTTCTGCATGAAATTCCTCCTCACTGGTTTTATGCAAGGATTTTTCATGTTTGTGACTTTTTTATAATACTCCCAATTATCTATAATAACAATTATATTTTTTTCACCCAATACGATACGTTTTTTCTATCGTTTTTTATGCTACTTTCACATACTTTTTAATTTCCTTATTTTGCAGATGAATACCTACTAAAAAAGAATATTTATAATACGCAAAAAATAACGCCTTATTTTTAATTTTATAATACAAAACTTGAAGGGTGGAAAACGCTCACCCGCTTCCACCCTTTCCTTTCAGGCATTCTTATTTTCCACTGAATTAATCATATATTCCAGAAATCTTTCCACCACCGGCAGATGATATCGTTCCTTCTCCCAGAACATAAAGGTCTTATGTGATAAATGAATATCCTCCAGCCTATGTATATTAAAGCTATTTTCATCCAGTGTATCCACTCTCGGAATCAGAGCCAGGCCGAATTTTTCACGGACAAAGGCCATGATGGAATGCTCATCCGAGCAATCTACCACAATATTCGGATGCATTCCCAATCGTCTGTACAGCTTTCTGGTATGATATCCCATCCAGGATTCTTTATCATAGCCAATCACCGGATATTCGTCGAGCACTGAGATAGAAATCTTTTCTTTTCCATCAAAGCCATAACCTTTCGGTGATATGAGTACGATTTCCTGCTCCAGCACAGGATAAAATTCCAAACTACTCTCATTCTCCATATAGCCGCCAAATCCGATATCAATCTCGCCGCTCTTTATTCTGCGTACAATTTCCGGTGTGTGATTCTGGAAAAAGCGGAAGTTGACATTTTCATTTTCTTCTATATCCAGAAACTGCCGAACGATATGCGGCATATACTGGTCTGCCAGCGGAAAAACCATTCCGATATCGATTCTGCCGCCCTTCATGGTCAGCTCTTTCATTTTATTCGTGGCAATCTCACACTCCGAAAGAATCCGTTCTGCATATTCCAGAAATAGTTTGCCGCCTTTGGTCAGCGTAATACCCCGACCGTTTTTTTCAAACAGGGAAATTCCCATTTCTTTTTCCAGCGAAGCGATGGATCTGCTCAGTGACGGCTGCGAAACAAATAATTTTTCTGCCGCTCTGTGAAAATTCTCATAATCTGCTACCGTTTTAAAATAATAAAGCTGATTTAAGGTCATGCGTAAAGAGTCCTCTCCGTATATCTATTTAATCTGCATAATATTTTATCACATTTAATGCCAAAACTGTATCATTTGTCACAAAAATAAGCATTGGAATTTCATTTTTATCCTATAGTACACTAAACATAAGGGTTTTGCTGTAAAAAAGCAAGGTTTCATGTTTGTGACGAAACAAAACCTAAACCATACCATCATAAAACTGAAGAAGGGAGTTCACTATGAACAAAAAGTATTTACCTAGTGCACTTGTCCTTTACCTGAACTACTTTATCCACGGTGTTGGATGTTCAGTATTGGGACAGGCTGTAATCAAAGAAGCACTGGCTGCCAGCTGGGGCGTAGAGGTAATGGCTATCACCGCAATTTCTGCTGCACTTGGACTGGGTCGTCTGATCGCCCTCCCATTTGCCGGACCGCTTTCCGACAAACTCGGAAGACGAATCTCTACAGCGATCGGTGGTTTATCTTATGCTATTTACCTGATCGGACTGGCACTTGCATTTAATGCAGGTACAAACGGTGGTTACACAATCGCTTATGTTTGTGCAATCGTCGGCGGTATCGCAAACTCTTTCCTGGATACAGGTATTTATCCTGCAGTTGCAGAGATTATTTACTCCGCTCCCGGTGTTGCTACCATGGGAATCAAATTCTTTATCGCTATTTCCCAGATGCTGCTTCCATTCGTACTTGGTGTTGCCGTAACCACAACTGCTGCAGGACTTACATCCTACAACATGCTCTTCTACGTATGCGGTATCGCTTATATCGTACTTATGGTACTTATTCTCTTCTTCCCACTGCCGGATTCTGATGCTTCCGCAGCCGGTAAGAAAGAGGGACTGATCGAGAGCCTGAAACATACTCATTTCTCTATCGAGTCCATCGCAATGATCCTCATTGGCTTTACATGTACAGGTACATTCCAGCTGTGGCTGAACTGTGCACAGAACTTTGCAAAAGACGTTGTTGGCTGGGCTGATCCATCCATCATGCAGACATACTACTCCATGGGTACACTGATCGCCCTGGTAGTTACAGCGCTGCTGACACGTAAGATCAAAGATGTACGTTTCATCGTTGTTTACCCAATCATCTGTCTGGTAGTTATGATCCTCGTACTGATTGGAAAGAGCCAGACCCTGTGTATGGTTGGCGCCTTTGCTATTGGCTGGGCAGGTGCAGGCGGACTTCTTCAGATTGCTACCTCCGTATGTAATATGCTTTTCCCGAAGATTAAAGGTACTGTAACCGCATTGGTTATGATCGCATCTTCTCTTTGTAACTACACAATCCTGACAGCAGCATCAAAGATGACTCCTTCAGGTGTTATGGCTATGAACATCGTTCTGACAGCTATCGGCGTTCTGCTTGGTCTCTTTGTAAACCTTCGCTACACAAAGATGCTGGAGCTTGCAAAAGAAGATTGATTCTTTTCACAACCGAAGCATATGTGAAAACACAAAGAAGTGTTATAGTTATGAGCAGGAGAACAACCTTCTCCTGCTCATATTGCTATACAGGAGATTTGTTCTGACGTTTCCCGGTTTTATTGCGTCAGTAGAAATGTAAAATTTCTATATTATATGAACCTTTCTCCATTTATCTATTTTTCAAGAAAACTAACGAAAACATTTTACTCAAATCATGAAAGGCAGGTAATCCTATGAATACTGTGAAAGTACGTAATGTAGAAATCGGCGCCGGCATCCCAAAGATCATCGTTCCGATCGTTGGTGTCACACATGAAGCCATCGTAGAAGAAGCAAAAACCTTCAACTCCATTCCTGTAGACGTTGTTGAATGGCGTGTAGACTGGTTCGAAAATGTTTTTGAATTCGATAAAGTAGAAGCTGTTTTGAAAGATCTGCGTAATGCCCTGGGTGAAATCCCGATCCTGATGACATTCCGTACCTCCAAAGAAGGCGGCGAGAAAGCAATCGAGCCTGAAGCATATGCCGAGCTGAATATCAAGGCTGCTCAGACAGGTCTGGTAGATATGGTCGACGTTGAGATCTTTACAGGTGATGAGATCGTTACAAAGATCATCGAAGGCGCACACGCTGCAGGCGTTAAAGTCGTAGCTTCCAACCATGACTTCTTTAAAACACCTGAAAAAGATGATATCGTAGGCAGACTGCGCAAGATGCAGGCAATGGACGCTGATATTCCAAAGATCGCTGTTATGCCGACTTCTAAGAAAGACGTTCTGACACTGCTCTCAGCTACAGAAGAGATGGCTACAGAATATGCAGACAGACCAATCATTACCATGTCCATGGCCGGCACAGGCGTCATCAGCCGACTGGCAGGTGAGGTGTTCGGCTCTTCTATGACTTTCGGTGCTGCAAAGAAAGCTTCCGCACCTGGTCAGATGGGCGTAAACGAACTGAATACTGTTCTGTCCCTGTTGCATAATGCACTGTAATTCTTAATTAATGACGCGGAGATCGAATCAGACCTCGCTATTGCGAGGTCTGATAATGTATTTCGTCCCAGCGTTTATTTTTTTACTCAGCTTTAACAACACTTATCCATTATTTTCAGATATAGGTTGTATTTTAATGCTTTTATGTGTTATTTTGTTAAAGTACAAGGTTAGCTACTTAGCAAAAATTTTCAAACGGGAACTTTTAACTTATCAGAACGGAAATGTTTAAGGACCGGCACTGAAACATTCTATCCACACAATCATTTATTTCTGTTTTTTGGCGGAAGCAGAACATTTTACAAATGCGCCGGATTGTATTTCACATCAGAAATACAAAAATGCATTTGCATCGTAACAAAGTGGGGGCTTTGTTGCGAAATTTTTATTCAGGAGGTTTTATTACATGAAAAAAGCTATCCATTGGCTTGATGAAAACCTGGAAGAATTTATTTTAATCCTTCTTCTGATTGCTATGACTTTGATCATGGGTATCCAGGTCTTTTCTCGCTACATTTTAAGCATGTCCTTATCCTGGTCAGAAGAGATTACACGTTATCTCTTCATTTGGAGCGGTTTCATCAGCGTCAGCTACTGCAGCAAAAAATGTATTTCTATTAAGATCGAACAGTTTGTTGCAATTTTTCCGCGTCGCGGAAAAGCACTCTTTAAAGTAATCAACCATACATTCGAGTTGATTTTCTTTGTATACATGATTCCTTATGCCTTCTCATACATGATGTCTGCTGTTTATAGCGGTCAGTGTTCACCGGCCTGCAGCATTCCAATGTATTATATTCAGGCTGCGCCTTTGGTTTCTTTTGTTCTGGTAGCTATCCGCATTCTGCAGCGATGGATCATTGAGTTCCGCGTCATGCGCGGCGAAAACGTATATGATCCGGCGCATCCGGAACGCAATACACCGGAATCCTTCATTGAAGCAAACGTAGAGGAAGTACATCCTTCTGCGCTTTCTTCAGGAATTGACAACCGTATCACCAATATTCGCGATTTCAATGAGGAGGAGAAATAAATGCCAGTCGTATTATTATTTATTATTTTTGTGATCGGCCTCGTTATTGCAATCCCGATTTCCATCACTCTGGGAATCACTGCAGTACTGCCATCAGTATTCGATCCATCCTTCACTGTCGGCGCCAAGTATCTCATTCGTGCTATGTTTGGCGGTCTGGACTCCTTCCCTCTTCTGGCCGTTCCGATGTTTGTATTATCCGGAATCATCATGGCTAAAGGTGGAATTTCCAGAAAGCTTTTCGACGTATTTGCTTATTTCCTCGGCGGACTTACTGCCGGTATGCCTTGCGCAGTCATCGTCACCTGTCTCTTCTACGGCGCGATTTCAGGTTCCGCACCGGCAACCGTAGCCGCTGTAGGAAGTATGACGATTCCGATCCTGACCGGCCTTGGCTATGATCTGACCTTTACAACTGCCATCGTAGCGGTAGCCGGCGGTCTGGGTGTAATCATCCCGCCGAGTATCCCATTCATCATGTATGGAATGGCCTCCGGCGCATCTGTCAGCAATCTTTTCCTGGCCGGCATTATCCCCGGTCTCATGATCGCAGCTCTGCTGATGGCTTATGCTATATATCACTGCAAACGCCATGGTGAGGACAAAGAAAAAATCCACGCCGAAGTAAAGAAACTGCATGACAAAGGTCTTTTCAGCGTATTAAAAGAAAGCTTTTGGGCAATCTTAAGCCCGGTTATCATCCTCGGATGTATTTATACCGGTGTCGCATCACCGACAGAGGCAGCTGTTATTTCCGTATTCTATGCGCTGATCATCAGTCTTCTGGTATACAAAAGCATCAAGGTACGTGACATCTGGGATATTCTGAAAGAATCCATCAAAACCTTTACACCGATTCTATTCATCCTGGCTGCATCCACAGCCTTCTCCCGTGTCCTGACACTTATGCAGGTACCACAGACCGTCAGCAGCTTTATCATCAGCAACTTCCACAGCAAGGTAGCTATCCTGCTGATCATCAACGTCTTCCTGCTGATCGTAGGAATGGTCATGGATACCACACCTGCTATCCTGATCCTGACACCAATCCTGCTTCCGATCGTAGAAGCCATCGGCATGGATCCGATCCAGTTCGGTGTCATCATGGTAGTCAACCTGGCCATCGGCTTCGTAACACCGCCGATCGGTGTCAACCTCTTCGTCGCCAGCTCGCTAACCGACGTACCGGTCATGCAGATCGCGAAAAAAGCCATGCCAATGATCTGCTTCTTCCTCGTAGCTCTACTGCTGATCACCTTTATCCCGGCGATCTCACTTGCACTTATCTAAGGAGGAAGAAAAAGATGAAAAAGAAATTCACTGGAAAAAGAAAAATCGCACTGGCGCTCACAGTCATCCTGGCCTCCTGCACACTCTTCGCAGGCTGCGGCAGCAGTGACGGAGAACAGCGCTACGCATGGCCGCTGGGCACAGCCAGCCCGGAAGACACCGTAACCCAAATCTTCGCAGAAAAATTCGCAGAAGAAGTCTCCGAACTCAGTGACGGCCGCATGAAAATCCAGGTATACGCAAACTCCACCCTCGGCGGAGACCGCGACCTTCTGGAAACCTGCGCCGATGGCGACATCCCATTCGTCGTACAAAACACCGCGCCACAGGTATCCTTCATGCCAAACCTGGCCGTATTCGACCTGCCATGCGTATTCGACTCACTGGACGACTGCCGGGAAACCATCGACAACCCCGACTTCTACAACGCCATCAGCGATGTCTACACCGAAGGCGGCTACCACCTCCTCGGCATGGCAGACCAAGGCTTCCGTGTCATGAGTACAAACAAAAAAGTCACAAGCATCGACGACTTCAAAGGACAAAAAATCCGCACCATGGAAAACAGCTACCACCTGGCCTTCTGGAAAGCCATCGGCGCCAACCCGACACCAATGAGCTTCTCCGAAGTATACATCGGCCTGCAGCAGCACACCATCGACGCCCAGGAAAACCCATATGAAGTCATCGTATCCAACAGACTCTACGAGCAGCAGGACTACATAGTAGAAACCAACCACCTGCCACACCTGATCTCCCTGATCGTCAACGACGACTTCTACCAGGACCTCTCTGAAGAAGACCAGGCCATCATGACAGAAGCCGCAGAAATCGCCACAGAATACGCCAGAGAACAATCCGACGCACGAATCGCCGACCGAATCGCAACCATCGAAGAAAGCGGCTCCGAAATCATCACCCTATCAGATGAAGACCGTGCAGAAATCCGCGAAAAAGCCTCCAGCGTATACGACCTGATCAAAGAAAACATCGATCCGGAACTCTACAACGCCTACGTAGGAGAATAAAGAGCAGAGCCAAAAAGCAAAAAGCAAAAAAGAAACAGCCATACCAAAGGGGAATCGCCAAAGCGATTCCCCTTTTCAAAACCATTCCAACAAACACATCCGCAGCCAGCAAAGCGCCGCTGCCACACCACCTCCCCAAACAAACACATCCGCAGCCAGCAAAGCGCCGCTGCCACACCACCTCTCCAACAAACACATCCGCAGCCAGCAAAGCGCCGCTGCCACACCACCTCTCCAACAAACACATCCGCAGCCAGCAAAGCGCCGCTGCCACACCACCTCTCCAACAAA
>R14__coassemble_439_pt1 | contig 29758 bp, 19 predicted proteins | sample R14__metabat2_high_PE_005 | metagenome-assembled genome bin R14 | reverse complement strand
TATGCTCCAGATACTGTCCGTTAAAACCACCGGACAGGCCTGTTGCCTGCAGATCACTGCCGCAAAGCTTTACCACGCGGGCTACGTTTAAGCCCTTGCCGCCTGCGGAATTTCTACATTCTGCAACACGCATGACCGTACCGTTTTCGATAACCTCTGCCATGTGATAAGCCTTATCTACAGAAGCATTCAATGTAACTGTTGTAATCATATGTTATGCCCCACTATCAATGAGAATTTTTCCTTTTTTCCCGGATCAATCCTCATTCTCCTCTTGTACTTCTACCTTCTTATTGTTTCCAGATTCAGATTTTGTCGACATATCTTTTTCTTGATTAAAATTTTAACGGAGATAAGTCTGTAAAAACAGTCAAAGCTTTTTCTCCCGAAGGAAATTTAATCAACTGGTAGAAAAGCTTTCCCTTTCCGGAAATTTTTTGACATGCAAAAAGACCCACGGCAAAGGCTATACCGGCCTTTGTCATGGATCTTCTATCACATGATACTATATTCATATTTTTCTATAATATGCGCCATCTCTTCCGGAGATGCAGCCGCTCTTAACTGCTCTTTAAAGGCTTCATCACGCATGAGATTAACCAGATTAAAAAATGCTTTTAGATAGGACTTATGATCCACTGCACTTAAACAACAGACGAATTCAATAGGATCCAATTCCGCTACACCGAAATTGACCGGCTCTTTCAGGCGAATCATATTCATGCCCTGGCGAATACTTCCCTCCTCAACCTTTGCATGCGGCATTGCAAAGCCGGGAGCCAATATGATATAGGGACCATATTCTTCCACGCTATATAGCATTGCATTCACATAAGACTTTTCAATATAGCCATCCTCCAGTAATCTGGCAGCTGATTTCACTACCGCCTCACGCCAATCATGGCATTCCACATCCAACTGCAGATAGCGGGGTGTCAGTAAGTGATGCAGATATGGTGAGATAACTTCTGATTTCGCCTGATCGTTTTGCTTGAAGCATGTTCTGAGAACCTTGCGAAGTTCCTTCATGAAGCTTCGATACTTTTCCGGATCCTCTACATATTCTTCCGCCAAAGGACGAATTTTTTCAATTAATCCTTTTACACTTAGCAAATCCTCATCTATAGCAGCCGGAATATTTCTATTACTGCGAAGAGCATCAATACGATTTCCTACCCGGATATAATCAGCATCATTAAAGATAGCAGAGACTACAATATATTCAATCGGGCAATTTTCCAGAGGCACTGTGGATATGACAATATCCGCAGTCAACGGATTTATTCTGGACGCCTCATGGGCCGAAATCACATCCACGATACGAAAGCGGAAATGACGCCGCAGTTTTTCCAGAAGGAGTTTAGATGTACCAAGACCTGCATGACAGGCCACGATTACCCGAAAAGCGACTTCTTTGTTCCTTCTTCTCTCTATCGCTGCGCACACATGGACGGCAATATATTTTATTTCCTCCTCGGTCAGATCACGATCTGTATATTGGTAAATGACATCCAGCTGATTGCTTACCGCTTCCAGAACGCCTTGATTTTCCTTCAACACCTCATCAATGACTTCTATTTCCGGATAATCCATGGGCGGCGCTGAAAGAACAGAGTTCAGATGATTGGAAAGATTTTCAAAGAAATCATAATCCATATTCAAATTTATTCCCAGTTCAGCAGAAATACTTTCTATATATTGTCTGGTCACCATCTGTATTTTTACTGCATTGCTTCCATGACTTGCATTTCTCATATAGCGCACAGAATCCAGCAATACACTAAAGCTGCGCACATCATTTTCTGTAACAGCTACCTCCAGATATTGAGATACATAGTTCAGTATATCCAGTGCCAGCATATATTTTTCATTATTTGTTTCCGGAATTTCCTCCAGGAATTCTCCCGCTCTGTTACGGTTTACCATGATTCTTAAAAAGAGAACGATTTCACGGAATGAGAGATCATCCAGATATCTTTTATGCCGTTCTTCCTGTTCGCCGATAATTTTCTGTATGGTCGCTCTATCCCCTGCCTGTACGCTGAGATACTTTGTGAGTACATCTCCTTTTTTTTCGTAAATCGACGGACGCATAATATCCATGATAAATTTACGACGCAGGCTTTCCGGACCTGCTATTTTCAAACCTTTATTGGCATAAGATTCTACCGAAAGCCCATTTTCCTGAATAAATTGTTTTATATCCTTCAGATCATTGATGATCGTTGCCCTGCTGACTTCCAGATTTTCCGCTATCATAGCCAAAGTGATATAATCCACCGCATTGACGATCATGGTGGAGGCGATTTTTTTTCGCTCTTCCTTGGAGAGATGATAGCTTTCATGTCCTTTTCCGAAATATTTCTGAGAATCCCTGAAATCTGCCGGCGCAATAATCTTTCCGCCCGGTCTGATTTCCACCGGGGCCCGATTATTTTCTTCCAGGACTGCATTGATTTTTTTCAGATCATTACGAATTGTTTTGGCAGACATCTGAAAATACTCAGCAAAACCTGTTACGGTAATTTCATCTTTTTCCTTGTTTAACAGCTGCACAATCTGCACACATCTTTCGTTCATGGTAAAATCCTCCCGAAAAAATTATAGACTATTGTCTGATTTCGTAAAAGACTATTTCCTTTCCAATTTCGGAAATTTTTTCTATATATGACAAAAAAGACATGGCCTCTCCCTTTTTTCAGGGAAATGCCACACCTTTTCATCCTTTCCTTGTAACTCGTCGATAAAGAATAGCTTTTCGCCAAGGCTCACAGGATCAAATTTCTGTTTTATGCCTCGTCGATGGCTTTTCCGATGTCATGACGATAGTATTTGTTTCCGAAGTCGATCCAATCTACTGCCTTATATGCATTTGCACGGGCCTCCTTCAGGTCTGCGCCAAGGGCTGTCACACCCAGAACACGTCCGCCGTTGGTCACGATCTCGCCTTTATCATTGAATTTGCTGCCGGCATGGAATACATAGTAGCCATCCTTATCTTTGAAATTCTCAAAGCCTGTGATCGGGAAGCCTTTCTCGTAAGCTACCGGATAGCCGTTACTTGCCAGAACAACACATACACATGCATCTTTCTTAAACTGCAGATCGATCTGATCCAATGTTCCGTCAATACATGCTTCCATTACCTCAACGATATCATTCTCCATTCTAGGCAGAACAACCTGCGCTTCCGGATCGCCGAAACGGCAATTATACTCCAGAACCTTTGGTCCGTCCGGTGTCAGCATCAGTCCAAAGAAGATAACCCCCTGGAAAGGACGTCCTTCTGCTGCCATCGCATCAACGGTCGGCTGGAAGATATTTTTCTGGCAGAATTCATCTACCTCATCTGTATAGAATGGTGTAGGGGAGAAGTTACCCATACCACCTGTATTCAGACCCTGATCTCCATCCAGGGCTCTCTTATGATCCTGGGCGGAAGCCATGGTCTTTACGATTTTTCCGTCTACGAAGGAAAGTACGGAAACCTCGCGGCCTGTCATAAACTCCTCGATGACCATCTTGTCACCGGCGGTTCCGAATTTCTTATCCTGCATGATCTCTTTAACACCGGCTTTGGCATCTTCCAGTGTTTCGCAGATCAGAACACCTTTACCAAGGGCCAGACCATCTGCTTTCAGAACGATCGGCAGCTTTGCTGTTTCCAGGTAAGCCAGTGCGCTTTCTGCATCATAGAAAGTCTCATAAGCTGCTGTCGGGATATTGTATTTCTTCATCAGATCCTTAGAGAAGGCTTTGGAGCCCTCCAGGATGGCTGCATTCTTTCTCGGTCCGAATACGCGCAGACCCTCTGCCTCGAAAAGGTCTACGATACCGCCTACCAGCGGATCGTCCATACCTACGATGGTCAGATCGATTTCATTCTCTTTTGCAAATGCGACCAGCTTCTCGAATTCCATAGCGCCGATCGGCACGCACTCTGCAAACTCTGCGATACCCGCATTACCGGGTGCGCAGTAAATTTTATCTGCCTTCGGGCTCTGTGCAACCTTCCATGCGATGGCATGCTCTCTGCCGCCGCTGCCAATGATCAGAATTTTCATATTTTTTTGCCTTTCTTTATTCAAGCACAATCTATATTTCTTAAATCAGTAGATGACCATTCTGCAATCAGAACAGTAATCTACGATTTTTATTGCCTTTTACAGCAAATACCTTCCTGTGAATAAGCGAACTAATAATTCGCTTTGGGATGGCCACGATCGTAAGGTCTATTCCTATCCGGATGATTTTACGCTTCTGCGATATGTACCTTGCCGTCCACAACGGATACGCGGCCTTCCGCGATGAGGGAAATAGCCTGCGGCATGATCACCCACTCTGCCTGTTCCATAACACGTCGCTGCAGGATTTCCGGCGTATCTCCTTCCAGTACATCTACTGCCTTCTGCAGAATGATCGGACCGGAGTCTGTGCCCGCATCTACGAAATGTACTGTGGCACCTGTCACCTTTACACCACGGTTCAGTACGCCCTCATGCACCTTCAGGCCATAATAGCCTGTACCGCAGAAGGAAGGAATCAATGCCGGGTGGATATTGATGATCTTATTCGGATAAGCGTTAACCATTTTTTCCGGAATGATGACCAGACAGCCTGCCAGAACGATCAGGTCTACGCCGTAGGAATTAATTTTTTCCAGAAGAGCGTCATTAAAATCTGCTCTCTTGGCAAAGGTCTTTGGTGAGATTACCACTGCGTCAATACCATGCTTTTTCGCACGATCCAGCGCTTTCACGCCGGGATTATTACTGATGACTACGGAAATCTCCGCATTTTTGATCACACCTGCTTCAATGGCGTCGATGATGGCCTGCAGATTTGTACCGCCGCCGGACACCAGCACTGCCATTTTTAACATAAGTCAACTCCCTTTTCTCCGGCTTTGATCACACCGATCTGGTAAGGATACTCGCCGGCTGCCTTGATGGCTTTCTTTGCAGCTGCTACATCTTCCGGTGCAACAGCCAGAACCATACCGATACCCATGTTAAATGTGTTATACATCATCTGATCCTCGATCTGACCATTCTTCTGGATCATATCGAAAATCTTCGGAATCGGATAGCTGTCTTTCTTAATCTCAGCACGCATGCCATCCTTGAGCATTCTCGGAACATTCTCGTAGAAACCGCCGCCTGTGATATGGCTGCAGGCTTTTACTTTCACACCGGCTTCTTTGATTGCCTTCAGTGCTTTGACATAAATCTTTGTAGGAACAAGCAGTGCATCGCCCAGCTTTGCATCCAGCTCGTCATAGTAAACGTTCAATGCTTCCGGTGTCATGTCAAATACTTTTCTGACCAGAGAGAAACCATTGCTGTGTACACCTGAGGAAGCCATACCGATCAGTACATCACCCTCCTGCAGATCCTGACCATTGATCATATCCTTCTGATCAACGATACCTACAGCGAAACCGGCCAGATCGTACTCGTCGATCGCATAGAAACCAGGCATCTCGGCTGTCTCACCACCTACGAGAGAAGCGCCTGCCTGTACACAGCCATCAGCTACACCCTTTACGATTTCGGCGATTTTTTCAGGAATGTTTCTTCCGCATGCGATATAGTCCAGGAAGAAAAGCGGCTCACCGCCGGAACATGCGATATCATTTACACACATAGCTACGCAGTCGATACCGATCGTGTCATGCTTGTCCATCAGGAATGCCAGTTTCAGCTTTGTACCTACACCGTCTGTACCGGAAAGCAATGTAGGTTTTTCCATCTCTTTATATTTTTCAATTGAAAATGCACCTGCAAATCCGCCAAGTCCGCCAAGCATCTCCGGACGAACTGTATTTTTTACATGCGCTTTCATAAGCTCTACTGATTTGTATCCGGCCTCAATATCTACGCCGGCGCTCTTATAATCCATTGCCATAATAAATCTCCAATCTTTTTCTTATGGTTGACCTGTTATCTCTTCCAAATATATATTTACCGCATTCCTGCTAAAGCAGCTTTCTATCTCTGCAGTAATATTTCTTTATTATTTAGTATAGTTTTTATACCCTACTTCCTGCAGCTTCTCGTCTTTGGCAACGACCTGTGCCTTCAGCTCTGCAGCATAAGCTTTTACCTTCTCCAGAAGCTCCGGATCAGATGTAGCAAGGATCTTTGCTGCCAAGATACCTGCATTGGCACCACCGTTGATGGCAACAGTTGCTACCGGAATGCCGGATGGCATCTGTACGATTGAATACAGAGAGTCTCTTCCGCCAAGGGATGTAGTGTGCATCGGGATACCGATGACCGGCATTGGGAAAATAGCTGCGCACATGCCAGGCAGATGAGCTGCCATACCTGCGCCTGCGATGATCACTTTAAAACCTTTTTCCTCTGCTGTCTTTGCATATTCAAAGAATACGTCCGGCTCTCTGTGTGCTGAAATAATTGTCATTTCATAGTCGATACCGAATTTCTCCAGCATATCTGCTGCTTTCGCCATTACAGGCATATCGGAATCGCTTCCCATCACAATGCCTACTTTTGCCATAATCTGTTCCTCCCATCTGGTAACTATCTACTATCTTCTATTATAAGTAATATTCTTTTTTTAATATTCTTTTCAAATATCTTCTTTTTCGGAATTTTTTCTGATTCCGCTGTAAATCACTGCGCAAATACCGCTTCCTTCTTTTAAGCCTCACTCCCGACACCGCGGGCCTGCTTTAACAGAAAGTTTTTTCACCACCCGCAGACACCCGAAGAGGGGTCACCGCAGGAGGGGCGTCACCGTATGCCTTGTAAGGCTTCTTCCGATACTTGACCGAAAGATTATCTCACAACCTTTGTGGGAACGCAATTATAATTTACCATGTTTTTCAGCAGAAACATCCGATTTTCCCGCCGGATTTTTTCTTATTCATATATTTTCACGCATCGCTTTCGGATATGCTTTATGTCAGAAACACATATCTCTCCATAAAAACAGACCTGCTTCTGACCCGATCACATATCCAGCGGCTCATTCAGTTCCTCTGTTCCCGGCAGCACAAAGCGTCCCTTCTCAATCAGCGCAATCTCTGATCCGTCTGCGCAGATCACATGGATGTGGCCCAGCTCCTCATAGGGGATCGTGATATCCGTATGGCATCCGAAATAGGCCTTGGAAGGATCACTTTTGCGAAGGGCTGACTTTTCATTTTCCCTGGCAATGATTTCCTTTCCGTCCGGATTGTAAACCGCCGTATCCTCCTGGTAGCTGTAACAGGTATCGCCAAAGGCAAAATGCGGTCCCATTTTTTCTGCAATGAGGATAGGTAATTTGTCCGCGATCTGATAATCATGGGCAATGCGATAAGCCGTGGTATTGGTGCCGATGGCAAATTCTCCGATCGGTACCGTCGGATGATGGAAGAGGATATTCTCCTCCACATAACGCCTGCCAAGGGCCGGATCTGCGAAGTTTGCACAGCTGTAATCCGTCACCATGCCATCCTCCACACGGATCTTCAGGTCCTGATACTGGAACTCCTCCAGGTAAACCTTGCTCACATGCAGGAGACCATTTGTTCCACGCAACACCGGTGAAGTAAAGACCTCACCCACAGGAATATTCACATCCGCCACACAGTTCTCGAAAATAGTCTCCTTTTCCGGATCCTGCAATGGATGCAAAGCCACCGTGATATCCGTCTCATTGCCCTTCATACCCTGCACATGCACCTTCACACCCTTGTCCAGCGCATCGATCAAATGCTGCTGGATCCGCTGGTATTTCTGGTAATCCAGGTTATTGATGCGGATCGTCTCCCGGAAAATTTCCTCGAACTGTGGTCCGATTTCCGGCACCGGGTAAGCAATGATCGTGAAGCTTCGCTCGGATCCGATAATGAAACGATTGGTGATCTGTCCTGACTCATTTCCGTAACGCACCTGCTGCTTCTGCTGTTCTGCCGTCAGAACCGCTGCCTTCTCATTCTGAACCGGCGTAAAAGGAATCTCACCAAAGACATCCATCACCGCCGGACCGCCATGTACATTGGCCTCTTTCTCCAGTTTTTCAAAAGCCATACGCAGGGACTGCAGCTTTCTGCTGACGAAATGCTCATCCAGATAAATCGCCGCGTCATTTTTATGATCATAATCAAACTGCGGATTGGGCACTGCGCCGTAATAACCGATGCGGGCAGAGCCACGCTTATTGACCGTATGGGTAGCCGCCCTGTAAATAATGCTCTCCAGGTTAATTTCCCGGAATTGCTTTACAGCCGCGCGTACAACACGCTCAAAGCCCAGCTTATAGCGGATATTCACCGTCTTCTTTTTCGAAATATCTTTCCGTCCCATCAGGAAACCGATGCGGTATCCCTCTGTCCAGGTTCTGGCAATGGAATCAATCTCCTCCTGGGACAGGCTGTTCAGATAGGCAGCCGTCTTTATCTCATTTTCCGTAATATACTCACCGAAACGATAGAGATATTTGGAATCCGAAAGCTCTGCCGTCATGATAATATGCCGGGCAAAATCTCTCCCTCCGTCCACCAGATCGGCTGTCCGGTCATCCATAAATTCCTGACAGTAGTCACTGCAATACCAGTAGAAAATCTGCCGCAGGCTTTTCGGTGCCGGAAGAGCAGCCCCCTCCGGCAGTGCAGCTGCATCACGCCTCTCCTTTTTTGCTTCTCCGGCAGTTTGACCGCCGAAAGCAGAGCTTTCCTCCGCGGCATTCTGAAAGGCACCGTAATACTCCAGCAGCAATTCCATCAGGATCAGCAGATCCCACTTACGATTTTCAAAGGCATAAACCACAGCGCCTCGCAGCTCCATATACAGAGCACTCATTACCTGCCCTGCCTCATCGCCAAAAATCTCCGCTGCCAAAGTCGGATTACCATAGCAGGAAGCATAATTCTCTGCCAGGATCTCATCATACAGCTTACTGTTCCGCGCCTGCAGCTCCTCCATGGAAGCCTTCTCAAACCATCCGTCACATGCATCCCTCCGCAGCTGCTCCATCTCCAGCAGAAAAGCAGCCTCATGCCGGAAAAATGCGCTATATTCCTCTCTTAAAAGCGACTCCCCCGCAAGCTCAGAAAGCCTGGAGCAAGCCAGTTCAAACCGCAGCCCCTCAATCTCACTAAGGGCACGATCCGCTGCGGGAACCTTTACATTATCCATCTCAACTGTCATCAAACTATCACTCTTTATTATTTATAGAATACATCTACTCACAAACCACATCCATAAGCATAAAGCTCGACACACCGGGAACGTTAGCAACGGAGAAGACATATATTTTCCTGCCGTCCCGCCATCAAAGCTCCTCACTACTATTCTCACCTCTGCTGGAATGAGATATCCTCTTGCTGCCAACACACAGGCGGCGAGGATTTATATCACTGAAGGCGCCCATAGTGGAGGCTGGCGAGATGAATGCCTACTAAGACTTAGCTTTCGGGAGAAGAGTTTCGCTTATAACGAATCTTCCGGAAGCTTAGTCGCAGTCAGCATTCAGCTCGACACGCCGAGAACGTTGGCAACGGAAGGGATATAAATCCTCGCCGCCGTCCGTACGCCAAATCTCATGGAAGCAAGCTCCCTCTCTCCACATTCCGGTCCAGTATCTGCTTCATATATTCCCAGATCTCCTCTGAACCCGTATGCGTCTTCTCATTTCTCTTTTCCGGCTGTGCTCTGCGGATACCGTGGCTCTTCCAGTCACCACCGCCGTTGGAATCATTCAGCAGCAAGGGCTGAAAATTATCCATCACATGGGCAAATCTGGCTTCCACCGTCTCATAAGCCGTAAACTCTTCCCAGAGTCCGCGCAATTCCTGCTCCTGATCTGCCGGCAGCAGGCCAAAAATCCGCTCTGCCGCTGCATTTTCCCGCTCTGCCTCAGTCTCCTTTGCCTTCTCATCGTAGGCATAGGTATCACCGGCATCGATTTCCACAATATCATGAATCAATGCCATCATCATGGTCTTTGCCAGATCAAAGGGCTCGTTCGCATACTCCTTCAGCAGATAACACATGATCGCCATATGCCAGGCATGCTCGGCATCATTCTCCTGCCGGCCATGCCCTGTCAGATGCGTCTGCCGCAAAATATTTTTTTCCTTGTCGATTTCCAGAATGAAATCAACCTGTTTTTCAAAACGTTCTTTATCCAATTCCCAGCACCAACATTCCCATCCAGATAATACACATAATACCTGCGATAATCGTACCGAAGGCGGTAAATTTGTACATACCGATATCATTGAGGGCTTTCACACCCAGATAAAATCCATAAAAGGCTGTCAGCATACCGGCCATACCCAATGCGCCGATAAACAATCCAGCCTGGCCGCCCATCGCAAAGGAGATGACGAGCGCCAGCAGCAAAAATCCCAGTGATACCAGGGACATAAAGGTCGCTTCCCTTGCCTTTGGCGCAATCTTCTTTACAAAGCTATAATGCGGCTGGTTTTTCTTACCAAAACTCAGTTTCAAAAATTCTAACCCCTATATATTGATATTTTTATATATGAATAGACCTCTGTCCGGCATATTTCTCACCTGACCTTTATCAGTAAAGTGAACGTTCACAGTCTCGCCCACACGCATCTATTCATTTATCAGCTTTTACACAAAGATCAACTTCAAAATAGAGATTTGTAAATCTCCTGATACTCACTGGCGCCGTATTTCTCATAGTAGTCCTTAAGGGCTGCTTTCAGTTCCGGTGTCATTACGTTCTTTCCGTTGTAATCATGCTCGGAAAGGTACTCAATTACCTCTGCCATGGTTACGATTGCGCAGGTCTTAAAGCCGTATTTCTCAGCAATCTCAGAAAGTGCGCTCTTATCCTCTTTTCCCTTCTCCATACGGTTCAGAGAAACCATGAGACCAACGATCTCTACCTTGCCCTGGGCCATCAGGATCGGGAAAGTCTCCTCAATGGATTTACCGGAAGTAGTCACATCCTCAATGATCACTACCTTATCGCCGTCCTTGATCTTGCTGCCCAGGAGAATACCTGTATCGCCGTGATCCTTCACCTCTTTACGGTTACTGCTGTATTTGATCTCATTATCAGAAAGCTCAGACAGAGCCATGGTAGTCGCTACTGAAAGCGGAATACCCTTATAAGCCGGTCCGAACAAAACATCAAAGTCTGTACCATACTCCTTAGCGATGGCCTGCGCATAAAACTCGCCCAGCTTTTTCAGCTGTTTACCTGTCACATAAGCGCCCGCATTCATGAAGAAAGGAGACTTACGTCCGCTCTTCAAAGTAAACTCACCAAACTTCAATACATTACTCTCGAGCATAAACTCGATAAATTCCTGTTTATATCTTTCCATGATTACTCCTTTTTATTTCACTGCTCCGATGAGCTCATTGATATCTTCTACATTATGTCTGCGCATATAATCCTCGATACCTTCCGCAACCTCGATGGTGGTATAAGGATTCACGAAATTCGCTGTTCCCACAGAAACTGCCGTAGCGCCTGCCAGGATAAATTCCAGCGCATCCTCTGCGCAGGTAATGCCGCCCATGCCGATGATTGGCAATTTGATGGCATTGGCTACCTGATAAACCATACGCACAGCCACCGGATGAACTGCAGGACCGCTCATGCCGCCTGTCTTATTGGCCAGCACAAAGGTCTGCCGTTCTACATCGATTTTCATACCGGTGATGGTATTGATAAGGGAGACGCCGTCTGCGCCACCTGCCTCTGCAGCCATGGCCATATCCGTGATGCTGGTAACATTAGGGCTCAGCTTCATGATGACCGGCTGGGCCGCATATTTTTTCACTTCCCTTGTGATTGCTTCCACTGCCTTGGGATCTGTACCGAAGGCGATGCCGCCCTCTTTCACATTCGGGCAGGAAATATTAATCTCCAGAAGATCCACCGGCTCCTCTGCCAGGGCTCTGACCACGTTCACATATTCCTCTGTGCTGTGACCGCAGACATTCACCATGATCTTTGTATCAAAATTTTTCAGAAAGGGAATGTCTCTCTTTTTAAAGACATCGATACCCGGATTCTGCAAACCGATGGCATTGAGCATACCGCCGTACACCTCTGCTACACGCGGTGTCGGATTACCCGGCCACGGATGATCTGCCACACCCTTGGTCACCACCGCGCCGAGGCGGCTAAGGTCGATGAACTCACTGTACTCTGCGCCGGAGCCAAAGGTTCCGGAAGCCGTCATCACCGGGTTTTTCAGCTCCACGCCGGCAATATTCACTTTTGTATTCATAAAATTACCTCCGTTGATCTGAAAACAGGACCATCTTTACAGATACGTTTATTCTTTACCTGAGAATGTGCATCCACCTCGGTCGTCTGGCAAACGCAGGCCAGACAAGCGCCGATACCACAGGCCATTCTCTCCTCCAGGGAAATCCAGCAAGGGATATCCTTCTCCTCGAAATAGGCCTTGATCGCGCGCAGCATAGGCTTTGGTCCGCAGGCAAAGGCCAGGTCTGCTGTCAGTCCATTTTCACGGACCGCATCCATGACATTACCCTTTGTGCCCCGGCTGCCATCCTCCGTGGCGATCACCAGCTCTGCGTATTTCTCAAACTCTTCTGACAGGAAACAGTCACTTCTGTAACCCATCACTGCGATCACTTTTACCCCGGCTGCCTTCAAGGTTTTCGCTGTCTCCAGCATAGGCGGCACACCGATACCGCCGCCAAAGAGCATGACTGTTTTACCTGCAGCTTCTTCTAATGGGAAGCCATTTCCCAAAGGTCCGATCACATTCACCTTTGTACCGGCTTGCATCTCTGAAAATTCTTTCGTTCCTTTGCCGCCCGCACGGTAAACCATACGCAGTAATCCCTGTTCTTTATCAATGCCGCAAAGGCTGATGGGACGGGGCAGGATTCGGCTCGCGTTGTTACAGTAAATATCCACGAACTGTCCCGGCAGGGCCTCGCCTGCGATTCCCGGTGCCGCAAATGTCATATCAAAAATCCCTTCACTGATCTCCTGCTGGCTGATCAGTGTGCACAACTCTCTTTTTTTCATTTGGCAGCCTCCAATGCGCCGCTGATGTCTGCCTGCATATCCAGAACCGCTGCCCTGGAAGCCTCAGCGAAATTCTCTGCGCCGTATTTTGCATATTTCTCCTGCTTATAAGCAGCAATGATTCCTCTGGAAGAGTTAACGATGGCGCCCAGTCCATCCTCATTAAAGAAGTGCACCAGATCCTTGCCCTGGCCACCCTGTGCGCCATAACCAGGTACGAGAATGAAGCTCTTAGGCATTACTTTACGAAGGACTTTGCCCATTTCCGGATAGGTTGCGCCTACGACAGCGCCTACGTAGCTGTAGGAATCGCCCATCACTTCTGATCCCCACTCGTTCACCTTCTCGCCAACCCACTCATACAAAGGTCTGCCATCGATCAGACGATCCTGGAACTCACCGCTGGATGGATTGGAGGTTTTTACCAGTACAAAAATACCCTTCTTTTCTTTTTTACATACATCGATAAATGGATTGACACCGTCACTTCCCAGGTAAGGATTGACCGTAGCGAAATCCTCATGGAAAGGCGCAAATGTTTTGTCACCGACCTTGACTGTGCCCAGGTGTGCAGCAGCATAGGAAAGGGATGTGGAACCGATGTCACCACGTTTGATATCGCCAATGACTACCAGATCCTTTTCCTGACAGTAGGAAACCGTTTTTTCATAAGCGATCAGTCCCGGAATACCATACTGCTCATACATAGCGATCTGTGGCTTTACAGCCGGAATCAGATCGTAGGTCGCATCTACAATGGCTTTATTAAACTGAAAAATCGCCTCTGCCGCACCTTCCAGTGTCACGCCGTACTCAGCAAATGCTTTCTGCTGTACTGCCTCCGGAATGAAATCCAGCTTTGGATCCAAACCTACAACGATCGGTGCGCCTGTTTCCTGAATTTTTTTCACAAGTTTGTTAATCATGTTTTATCTCCATTCTTTACTAAAAGTCCGCCATCCATGACGGGGATTTCTATGTCGTTATTTTTTATTTTTCTACTATAAATGCTCTGTTCTCCTACCGTTCTAAGGCGCAAGCGCTTTGCTTCTTATTCCTTATACGATTATAATTTGTCTTTATAAATTCCAATAGGCCTCCCGGCGTATTGGCGTGCCGAATTTGCGTCGCGTTAGCGACATATTTCCTCTGCAAATTTATGCGCATCCTGCCGGAGGCTTTAACTCAGCTCTTATCCCTACCGGTATGCTTTGCGCAGGTGAGGATCACGGATAAACCTAACTCAGTGGTGGATCCTCGCCTTATAAACCACCTTGCCTTCGCAGATGGTATACATAACTCTTCCCTTCACCTTTCTGCCATGAAAAGGTGTGTTTTTTCCGCGGGATACGAAACGGTTGGAATTGATCACATACTCACCGTTAGGATCGATCAGTGTCACATCAGCCAGCTTTCCTTCTGCCAGAGAGCCCCGATCCTCCAGGTGCATGATGCGGGCCGGATTGGCAGACATCTTTTCTATCAGCTGATACATGTTCAGCACGCCCTTATGGACCAGCTCCGTCATGGCGATGGAAAGAGAGGTCTCCAGACCCACGACACCAAAGGCTGCCTTCTCCATCGGCAGGGATTTGTCATCAGCTGTATGCGGCGCATGATCCGTACTGATGACATCGAAGACATTCTCCCGCAAGCCCGCAAGCAAAGCCTGCCGGTCCGCCTCTGTCCGCAGCGGGGGATTCATTTTGAAATTCGTATCATAAGGCTTACGGTCTGCGCTGGTCAATGTGAAATGATGCGGACAAACCTCCGCGGATACATTCCAGCCCCGTTCTTTGGCCGCTTTCACCAGATCATAGCTGCCCCTGGTAGAACAATGGGCCAGATGCAGATGCACACCAGCCTCATGGGCCAGGATCAGGTCACGGGCAATCATCGTATCCTCTACGGCATTACTGATACCCGGCAGTCCTTCCTTCCGGGAAATCTCATCCTCATTTACACAGCCATTTCCGGCCAGGTCTGCATCCTCACAGTGTGCCAGATAAGGCAGGCCAAGCCGCGCAGCTTCCTGCATACCGGCCTTTGCCAGAGCCGCATTCATAACCGAACGGCCATCATCACCGAAAGCTCTGACGCCTTTTTCATACATGCCCTGCATATCGGTCAGCTCCTGACCCTTCTGACCCAGCGTTACAGCGCCTGTCTGAATGACGTGGATCGGCGATCCGTCCTTTGCCTTGTTCATAATATATTCGACGCGATCCGTGTTATCGATGACCGGTCTGGTATTGGGCATAACGACGACACTTGTATAGCCGCCCTTGGCTGCTGCCTTTGTGCCTGTTACCAGCGTTTCCTTCATCAGTTCGCCGGGATCTCGCAGGCGGGCATGCATATCGATCAGCCCCGGAACCACATACCATCCTGCCGCATCGATGACCTGATCTGCTTCCTCTTCTATAGAAGGAGCAAGCTTTGCCACCTTTCCATCCCGCAGCAATACATCCAGCTCTTCGTCACGATGACTGGCCGGATCGATCACGCGTCCATTTTTAATCAAAATCACTTCACTCATATACATTTCTCCTGTACCTTCATGTATTACGTCCCCTTTAAGCCAAGATCGGAACGTAATGTTTTTGAGCGATGCTTTCATGCAAAAGGGCATACTACCCGACTTTGCATTCTTGTCATCAGTATACGGGAAAAAATGGGGTATTTCAAGAGTATCCGCAGGGATGACACTAAAGGAGGAAGGGTTAAAAAAATCCCGTTTGCTCCGACTCGGCTCGCGTTCGCTCGCCTCCCAAGTCGCTGCAGCGGGATTTTTTCTATATTTTATTCACCGAAGGCATGCTTTAGCGGAAATCAGGCAGAAGTTTTCGTCCTGTCGGGCGCCGTCTTCCACGCAAACAGCGCATTTATAGCCTTCAAAGAGGGAGAACTCTTTGATCCGATACTGCTTTGGACTGATTTCCTGACGGACAGGCTCTTCTGACCAGGAATTGCCATCCCCGGACAAGCTTACCTCGAAGCCATCCGGCGAAAGCTCCATTCCCAGTCCTGTCGCCTTCATAAAGCTCTCCTTCATGGTCCACAGGCGGAAAAATACATCCATTCTTTCTTCTCCGGTCTCCTTTTCCAGGATTCTTTCATATTCCCGGCGGCAAAAACAGCGTCTGGCGACCTCCATATCCATCTCAGAGACCTTTTCTATATCGCAGCCCAGCTCACAGCAGTCAGAAAAAGCTGCCATCACCTTACTGCCCGCATGAGAAACATTGAAATGAATCTGCGGCGCATTAGCGAAGACCGGTTTTCCGTTGCCGACCGTATGGTATTGCATCTCCTGCTCTCTATAGCCAAAGGGCGCAAGTCCCTTACCGATCAAAATACCGGCGCCAAGGCTTAGCCTCTTGTCTTTGTCAAATCGATAAAAATCAATTTTTCTTTTTCGATGCTCCGACATCTGTTCATAATAGTCCCGGAACAGAGCCGGATCTTCCATCTGCATTGTATCCAGAAAGTAAAGCCAAATCATTTTCCCCCCTGCCCACGCCGAAACGGCCACGACATAGCGCCGCTTACTGCGTAATATCGATTTTTCTGTTAATACCCGTCATGGAGAAAACGTCCATAACCTCATCACTTACCTTGATCACAGCGATGGATCCGCCGCATTCCTTCTGTCTTTTGTAGGCGGTGATCACCGTACGCACGCCTGCAGAAGATATGTATTCCAGCTTTTCAAAGTCCAGCAGCAATTCCTTTACCTCTCCAAGCTCTGTCAAATATGCTTCCAGTTCTGCCGTGGAGGCTACATCCAGCCAGCCTTCCACTGCTACAATAAGCTTCTGTCCTTCTGTTTTTTTCGTGATCGTCATTTTTATTTTCCTCCATTCAAATCTCGCTCCCGGCGCTGAAGCTGTGGCTTTGGCAGAAAGCTTTTTTCACCAGCTCCGGATAGCCTAAGAGCCTGCACCGCAGAAAATGCGGCAAACGGTTTCATTTAATAATTTTTTCATCATCCAAGGCTTTGGTCATCATCAGCACATTTTTTCCATCCCGGTAAAAATATCTGACATCATCCACAATCTGAAAGGCCAGCATTTTTCCCAGGCCTCCTATGGTCATTTCCTCGGCATATTCCCCGGCCGTAATGACCTCCTCCAGCGGATTGTAAGGCTTGCCCGCATCTGTGAAGTTCATATGCAGCTGTCCCTCTGCTATGTAAAGCTCCAGAAGCACACCGAAGTCAGGATCCACATTCCCGAGCTTTTCCTCTGCTGCCGGATCTTCACGGACACCTTTATAGGCATACGATACAATATTTACAAAGATCTCCTCTGCCGCCAGGTATAGTTTTTTTCGCAGCCTCTGCGGAATGCATTCATTTTCAAAGAAAAAAGGCTTTATTTTTTTCAGCTCTCCAATCCCGGCCTCCACAGCAAGAGACCAGCTCTTCTGAAAGCTTACACTCATCATGGTAATATCATCATTTTGCTCGGCATCCTGTCTGAAATTCAGGAGTTCCCTATATACCCTGTCATTCAACGCAGGGGATTCCGCTGCGGCCTGAAGCAGGACTGCTTCCAACCTTGCGCTGCCGAACAGCTTCCTCTGCGGATCAGTCGCCTCGTTCACGCCATCTGTATAGAGATAGAGGATATCACTGTCCTTTACTGCCACAAGCTCCTCCTGATATTCCTCATCAGGGAATTCGCCCAGAACCAGTCCCCGCGCACCTTGCAGCTTCTGCAGCCTTTCCCCCACCAGATAAGGCGGATTATGTCCTGCATTGCTATAGGTCAAGGTAGCTGTCTTTCTGTTATACACAGCCAGAAATGCTGTCACAAACATCTGTCGGGGATTATTTTCCGAAAGGTCATTATTGGCAGCTGCCAAAGCCAATGCCGGACTTTTCCTTCTCTTTAAGTTGTAGCGAATCGCTGTAATAGCTGAAGCCATAAATACCGCGGCAGAAGGTCCCTTGCCGGATACATCCGCGATCACAAAGCACATCCTATCCTCATCCAGCGGGAAATAATCATAAAAATCTCCGCCCACGATTCGGGCAGGATGCATGAGGGCATCAATTCGCAAATCCTCATCCATATAAAATTCGGAAGGCTGCAGCCCCATCTGGATCTCATAGGCAACCTTCATCTCCGCCTTACTTGCATGATCTGCGTCAGCAGCTTCTTTTACATTCTCCAGATAGCCCTTCACTTCCGCTGCCATGCAGTTAAAATCCTCTGCCATATGGGCAAGTTCGGATTCTCCCCTTACTTCCACAGGCTTGTATTGCAGTCTGTCACCGCTGACGAAGTTTCGCATGCTGTCACTTAAAAGCAGCAGCGGTTTGAGCAGGAAGCCCCGAATGGCCAGGACGATCACCAGTAGTAATAAAGCAAAGCCGATCACTCTGAGGATACTTGGCAGCAGCAGAATCTGTTTGTCGTAATTTCCCAGGTCTTTCAATGAAAGATCGACTCCCACGATCGCGATGGTTCTTCCGCAACTGTCATGCACCCCATACATGGTGGTCATATATTCCTCATTCTTATAGGAATATCTGTCTGTGCCGGAAGCCGTCTCCCCTTTGTATATCCCACGCTCTATTTCTGATAAGCTATGCCAATTTTCCACATTCCCGGAAAGCTCTGTTTCTACTGTATTTTCCTTCTTCTCTGTGAAAAGAAGCCTCTGCCCCTTCTCTCTTCTCTGATCTGCCACCTCTACGTAAAGGCTTTCTGCTGCTCCGGTTTCCCGGATGATAGCTTCTATGTATTCTGCCAGCCGATCGCTTATGATCCGGTCCGGATTTTCTTCCTGATAATCTATCCTGATCAGATTTCCCACATCTTCTGCAAGAATGTAGCCCTGCTGTTCATAATATCTTTCCACATATTTCTCTACGGAATTCGCTCCCCGCAGCGTGATGACCGTAAGAACAATCGCTGTAATAAATACCAGCAGAAAAGCAATCACAAAGCTGATTGATCTGTAAAAAGGAAGTTTTTTATTCATCTCCTTTCACCTCACTTCCGCAGAAGTTCACCCAAAGCATGGTGATATCATCGTTTTGCTCTGTATCAGCTCTGAATGTTTTGATATCTGCCAGGATTCTCTTTACCGGAGACTGCTGCTGCGCTGCAGAAAGCTGCAGCTGCCGCTCCATCCTCTCTTTTCCGAAACGCAGGCCATCCTCTGCCAGCGCTTCATTTACACCGTCTGTATATAAAAAGAGACTGTCACCGGCGCCGATCTTCACAGTGCTTTCCTGATAGATCTCATCCGGAAAGATTCCGAGAAGACAGCCTGCGGCCCCTTGCAGCTCTACAGGTGCGGCTTCGTCTGCCTTCATATAATAAGGTGGATTGTGGCCGGCATTACTGTAGGTAAAGCTTCCTTCTGCCCTGTCGTAAATTCCCGCAAAGATTGTAACAAACAATCCCTTTGCATTGTTTCGGAGAAGCTCATTATTGACAGTATACAAGGCCCTGGCAGGACCAAATCCTGCTTTTAAGTAATAGCGCAGCGAAAGGATCGTTGTGGACATCAGAATGGCGGCCGTGGTACCTTTTCCCGAAACATCGGCGATCAGAAAGGCCGTCTTCCCGCTGCCGACAGAGAAATAATCATAAAAATCTCCGCCCACATATTTCGCAGGCTCCATCAAAGCATCTATGATCAGCCCATCACCCCGGAAGCTTCCCTTGGGAATAAGTCCTCTTTGGATATCTGCGGCAATGCGCATCTCTGTCTCCACTGCCTGCTTTTTTTCCGCGAATGTATCGATATTTGCAGCATAGCTTTTTATCTCGGCTACCATTTCATTATAATCCTGCGCCATACAAGCCAGCTCATCTTTTCTCTTCAGGGTGATTCGATCCTCGAAATTCATATTTCCCCGGGCAAATTCTCTCATGTGATCACCGATCAGCTGAAGCGGTCTCAGGATCAGAAAGTGGATAAAGAGCTGGCTCAGGATCAGCATGACCAGCATAGCAGCCACTACAATGCCCGTTTCAGAAAAAATATTCTTCATTGCGATCCCTTTGACATAACTGTAGTCAAATTCCAGCTTGATCATGCCAGGCTTTGCGGCCGCATCATATTTTATAGCCTGTACATAGCATTTTTTGCTTCCCTTTTCCGTCATATAGGAAAAACCCCTAATCTCGCCGGCTGCCACTTTTTTTTCATTCTCGCTTAAGTTCTCCCGGGAAACTTCCTCTCCCTGTTGATCCGCATAATTCCTGTAGGATTCCTCATCTGCATAAAAGATCAGTGAAGAGGAGCTTCCTGTCTCATCGATCACACTCATGGAAATATCCAGCAGATTTTTGCGTTCTCCGCATATATCCCGCAGCATGCCCATTATTTTTTCATCACTGCCGACTTCCTCCATCGTAATATCTGCATAATCCAGCAGATCCAGCACTTCTCTGCTGATAAGCCTGGCCTTGTTTTCATAATATTTTTCATTCAGGCTTGTTATTTTTTCAATGTAATAAAGCGTATGAAAAAAAACAGCCGCCAAAATGATCGACAAAATGACCAGGAATATTTTCCATCTCAGGGAATTTCGTATTTTCATAGATGAATCTCCACAATCGTGTTGTTCATATTCAGGATTCGGACATATTGCAGCTTGCCGGCAATACTTTTGATCATTGCGATTCCACTGCTTTCCAATGCGTCCGAAGTTTCCTGCTCCGCTTCCTGACCGACTGCCTTCTGTTCCTCCAGATATGCCAGCGGATTAAAAGGCGCGCCGTCATCTCTTACGCGCAGGACCAGGCTATCCTCCACCCGGCAAAGACAGATGTCTATATAGCTTCTGTTCGCATTTTTCCCGCCGTATCTGGAAATATTATATACCAATTCTTCTCCCGCAAGCGCAAGCTTGTTCGCAAGACGCCTGGGAATAGCATTTTTCTCACAATAAGCCACCAAAGTATGGGCCAGGCCCGCGGCATGCACTGTCGTGCCCTGCACCGTCAGGTCCACATACTGTCCCTCCGCCTGCAGCGGAATAGCGGCAAAGCCCACGCCCTCTATGATGCCTCTTTTCTCCTGGTAAACTCTTATATACCAGGTGATCAGAAAAGCGGCTGTTTCCGTGATCACCGCAGCGATGCAGCTACCGATCACGCCTGTAAAGGCCATACATCCCAATGTCACCGGGATCAATATGATAATTCCCTGCAGCAGCGTATTGAGCGTCGCCAGAAAAGATTTCTGGATCGTGCCGTAATAGGTCTGCGCTATATTATTCAGACCATAGAAGACAAAGGAAAGACCGTAGACTCTAAGGCAGGCATTCATTTCTCCGGCAAGTGCGGGCAGGTCAAATCCAAACATAGCTGCAATGATATCGGGGAAGATCAGGAAAACTGCCATCAGCAGCAGACTTACGAAAAGACAAAGCTTTACGGTTCTGCCTAAAATTTTTCGGATGCCGTAATAATCCTTTTCTCCATACAGAACACCCACGATTGTCTGAATAACGCCCACAATACCCAGAAGGCAAAGCTGCACGATAAACATGCTGTTCACGCATATTGCGTAAATAGCCATGCCTTCTTCCCCGATCATAGCCAGGATTGCGGCGTTTAGTATAAGAATCTTAGCGGCATTTAATATAAACATGACACCGCTTGGAAGACCGGTTTTTACACTTTCTGCAAGCAGAGAAGCCATCTGTCCCTTTTCCCCCGCGGGAGGCAGGCAAAATTGCAGCATTCTCTTCTTTGAGAAAATATAATAGATCAGAAAAATGATTCCTGCTGCACCATAACCGATCACCGTGGAAAGAGCTGATCCTATAATGCCCGTATGTAAAATCGCCAGAAATACAATATCCGTAATCAGGTTGATCACATTGGCCACAATATGCAGCATAGCGCTTTGCACCGGATGATTATCCACGCCCATGAAATAAGCCGTTGCAATCCCCAAACCTATGAAAGGCATGCCCAGAAGATAGGTGATCATGAAATCTCCGGTCATCTTCACCATATCCGCGCTTGCATCAGGTCCGCAAAGAAGAGCCGACAAGCGATATGCATAAAAAAGACTTAAGGCACAGCAGGCTATGCAAAGGATTAACTGCAGCAGAAAGCTGGCCGTAAAGGTGAGGGAGGCTGTAGTCTGCCTGTTTTTCCCCAGATAAATCGCTGCTACCGTTGCGCCTCCCACTGCCAGCAGCATAATAGGCACCTGCCACAAAAGTACCACCGGCATGGCGATGGTGGAGGCAGAAAGCGCCTGGGAACCCAGTATATTTCCTATAAATATGGAATCCACCAGGTCACCCAGCTGCATGGCAGCCACCATCATAATGCCCGGAATCAGATATTTATAAAACTTTCTTTTCAGCAGATGATCATTTCTTTCCACCTCTTAGTCCTCCAGATCAAAGAAGCCAAATCCATCCAGGATATTGATGGCATTATAGAGATAGTCATTGTCAGTGATTGGCCATAAATATGCCAGGCGATACAAAACTTCCGTAGTAAATCGATTGTTAGCATCTACCTCATACTGCACTTCCTGCGAATCGGAATTGTAAGCGATCAATCCCAGCAAAGCATCGCTGAACCTGTCATCCTTTGCGGCTTCTTCCATGATCTCCCCGAATCTTTCGTCAGAGACGATATCAATGGAAAAGCCATATCGCTTCATGGCATAAATGACATCAGACATATATATGATATGGCTGTTGTAAGCATGGAATACGGTAAATGCGCTTTCCTGACCGGCCAAAGCCAGGATCGCTCCTGCTGTGGAGTCAATCGGAGAAAACTCTGCCGGCGCATACATAGATGTCATCGGGAAAGCGCCCAGCTGCTTAAATGCCTTTAAGGAACGCATAAAGCCATTGGTAATAAAGTTAATCTGGAACTCTCCGTCCGAAGCTCTGCTCATCAGATTACCCACACGGATAATTTTTGCTTTCAGTCCCTCTTCTGCCACCGCCTTGAGGATTTCTCTTTCCGCCAGAAATTTGGTGCGGATATAATCATTATCAATGATCTGTCCGAAATAAAGCTCATTTTCACTGATCCGCTTATCTTTATCGGCATCGGTCACATTGCCGCCGACGGAAACCGTAGAAATCTGCAGCAGCTCCTGGCCGGATTCCAGACAAAGCTCAATCAGATTTTTCACGCCTCCCACATTGATCCTATCCAAACTGTCATCCTTCACAAAATGTTTTACCAACGCAGCGCAATTGATGATCCTATCCGCATCCAGATCCCCGAGTCCTTTCACAAAAGCAGGATCCGTAATATCACCATTCAGACATTTCACTCTGTCTTCATACTGCTTCAGGGAGACATTTCCATGGTAATACATCCACATATTTTGCAGACGTTTTTGCGGAGACTCGTATCTGCCCTTTCTCACCAGGCAATAAACTGTGCCTTCATATTTCGTAAGAAATTCGTAAAGTACATGGATACCCAGGAAGCCCGTTGCACCTGTCAGAATGATATTGCCCGGATCTTTTTTTCTTACATTGTCAATATGTTCCATCGTGTTGAAATCAAGGAGACGCTTGATGCTGCTGTAATCAAAAGCATCGGAAAATCCCTTGCTTACCAACTTCTCACCGGATATAAACTCAGCCAGCTCCCGCGGCGTAGCATAGGTAAAGACATCCTTATATACGATCGTCCGGCCCAGATCTGCCAGCTTCAGCACAATACTGGTGGCTGTCAAAGAGGTTCCGCCGATTTCAAAGAAATCATCCCTTACACTGATTCTCTCCTGATGAAGCACCTCTGCAAATACATCACATATTTCTTTTTCCAGATCCGTTTCCGGCGCCACATATTCTCTCTGGGCCGAAAATTCCACTTCCGGCAGTTTCTTTTTATCTATCTTACCATTGACAGTTAAGGGCATTTCCTCCAACTGCATCAGCACCGAAGGTACCATATAGTAGGTCAGCTTCTCCTTCAGATGAGCGGTGAGCTGCGACAGATCCAGCTTCCGGTCAGCAGTAAAAAATCCTGCCAGATAATCCTCAGAACCGTTATTCCGAACAATGACCTTGCTCATCTGTACGCCGGGGAAGCTATTGAGATTATTTTCAATCTCATCGAGCTCCACGCGGAAGCCCCGAAGCTTGACCTGATTGTCCAGTCTGCCGAAAAATTCGATCTCTCCGCTTTGCAGCAGCCGCACTCTGTCTCCTGTGCGATAAGCTCTTATTGTCTTTTCGCTTTCATCTTCTCCGAAAGCTGCTTCCTCACCGCTGCAGATTCCGCTTCCATCCTTCTTCAACTGCACAAAAACCGCTGCGGTTTTATCCGGAAGCTTGACATAGCCTCTGCCAACCCCGGCGCCGGCGATAACCAGCTCGCCGACAGCGCCGATCGGCAAAAGCTTCATATCTTTATCACACACATAAGCCATGACATTGGCAGAAGGCCAGCCTATAGTAATGCCCTCGCCCCTGTCAAGCGGCTTCGAAATACAACTGATCGTTGCCTCTGTCGGTCCATAGCCATTGCAGATCACTGCCTGCGGACTTACCTTACGCAGCTTATCGAAGAGCCCGGCCGTGAAGGCCTCTGCGCCGAAATCGTAGAGCTTCATATTTGCCAGAGCTTCCTTCACCTGAGGCACATCTATCATGTTTCCGATGAAGGAAGGTGTGCCGCTCATCACATCCACATGATGCTGCAGCATTTTCTTTGCCAGAGCCACCGGATCATGGATTTCCTCCTGACTGGCCATATATACAGTCAGACCATTTGCCAGAGGCAATTGCGTTTCCATCAGAGAAAAATCAAAGGCAATAGAGATGACTGAAAGCACCACATGACCATACTTCACATAGTTGGCTGTCTCCGGATTCTTCTCATTCGGATCCAGGAAGTTTCTGAAATTTCTGTGCTCGATCATCACGCCCTTGGGCATACCTGTGGAACCGGAAGTATAGATACAGTAGCAAAGACTGTCTGTCGGAATCTCCACATCCGGATTTTCCTCCTCACCCTCACGCAGGATTTCTTCAAATGTCAGCAGCCGGTAACTCTTATCCGCAAAGAGCTCTGCCTTCTCCTCTGCAATGGCCTTGCTGGTAATGACGAAACGGCTATCCGCATCCGTCAGGTAGTAATCAATCCTGTCATCCGGATATTCCGCTACCATCGGCAGAAAAGCAGCGCCGGCCTTCATGATACCCAGCTCACCGATAAAGACTTCCTTCGATCTGTCGGAGATGAGGCCTACGATCTCGCCTGTAGCTACGCCCCTTTCGATCAAGCCATGGGCCAGCCGATTGGCCAAGGCATTCAGTTCTCCGTAAGTCAGGCTTTCCCCAGCTGCGATCACTGCGGTCTTCTCCGGTGCAGCGGCAGCCTGTCTTTCAAACATCCGGTGCGCACATTCATCCGCCACCGGATAGGCGGTTGCATTAAAGACATCCAACTGCGCCTGCATTTCTGGGCCGATCAGCTGCAGCTCTCCCATACGTTCTCTGCAGGTCAACTCTCTGACTGCCTTGCAGAGGATCTTTGAAAATTCCCGGACAAAATCTTCACTATAGATATCTCTTCTGTAGCCGGATACCAGACTTACCTTGTCACCATCCACATAGATATCCATATCCATATATGCCTTTGCTGTATCAAGCTCCAGCTCTATAGCCTTGCAATCCTGTCCGCAGAATCTGTCGAAATGAAACAACTCACCCTGATAGGTGAACATGATGTCTGCGTTGACATCAAATTCCCGGCAAATCTCCGCAAAAGAGTAAATATCATGAGACATGGCATCTGCCATCTGATACTCCACATCTTCCAGGTAGGACCTGACTGTCTGATTCTTCGTATATCTGCATCTGACAGGAAGTGTTTTGACCAGCATGGAGATGGTATGTGCCATGCGGGGATCATTTCTGCCATTATAGATCGTGCTATATACCACATCCTCCTTATAGATATACTTGCTTAAAACATAGCCAAAAGCGGCGTTAAATAAAGTAACCGGCGAAATAGCATTTGCTGCGCAAAAGGCCTTCAGTTCTCCGGCATGCAGATCGCTTTCCCAGGAGAACAAACCGGCTTGCTCCTCCACCCTGTCATGAACATCTCCGGCAGGAGCGCAATCTGTATCCGCCCCCTCCAGCAGTTCTTTGTAAAAGGCCCTGGCCTTGTCATACTTCTTCGAGGCCAGCGCTTTTTCCTCCGCAAGGGCGATCTCATAGCCATCAAGCGTCTCCGGGATAAGCTCTTTTCCCTCATAAGCAGCAGAAATATCATCAAAAAGGATATTTAAAGAAGTACCGTCACTGATGATATGATGCATATCGATAAGGATATAGTTTACTTTTGCTCTGATCAGGAAAACGCGCACCAGTCTGTCTGCTTCTCGGTCCACAGCAGCTACCAAACGGAATGGCTTTACCAGACGCTGGGCATAGCGGATCACCGCCTGGCGGTCTCCGCCCGGAAGCGCATGCTCCTCGATATCAGCAGGCGCAAAGGCAGGGCTGTCATTCTTCCTGCACTTCACACTTCCGTCTTTCGCCATAAAAAGGCGACCTAATACATAAGGGTGATTATTGAGGGCCTTGCATACAGCCTCCTTCAGCTGTTCTACATCAAAATTCTCCTTCAATTCATACATAAAAGGAAGGTTATATATCGTGCTGGCCGGATGTGCCATACATTCCGCAAAGATACCCTGCTGGGTCTTTGTAAGACTATATGACCTATCTGCATCATCCTGGGCACCAGCCTCCTGATCGGATGCCTCCTGTCCGGCAGCAGCGCTGATCACTACTGCTTCTGCCCTTTCCATCTGATCAGCCTTGTCCTCTGCTGCATCTACATCTTCAGCTGCAGCGCTGATCAGCACTTCCAGTTTTTTGACAGTGGCATTTTCCTTAAGATCTCTGGTTTTCAGCACGATATCAAAAGCCTCCGACAGTTTAACATTCAGCTGAACTGCGCCAATGGAAGAAAGGCCGGCCGCATATATATCTGTGTGAATACCGAATTCCTTATGTCCGAGAATCTCTGCGAGAATTGTAAAGATTTTTTCCTGCCGCTCATTCTCCGGCGGTGTCATATCCTCTGCCTTGCGTTCCGGTACAGGTAAAGCCTTTTTATTCACCTTCTGATTCTGATTATAAGGAATGGCATCGATCTGCATGCTGACTGCAGGTACCATATAAGGAGGCTTTTCCGCCATAATGAAGTCATTGACATTCTGAATATCCAGGCTCAGGCCCGGCTCATCAGCGACCAGATAGGCGCAGAGGTATTTGCCACCCGCTGCGTCATCATAGGCCTGTACGGACACATCCCTGACACCCGGTGCCCGGCGGATCACCTCTTCCACCTCCGTAAGCTCAATGCGGAAGCCGCGGACCTTTACCTGGGCATCCCTCCTGCCGACAAACTGCACATTGCCATCCGCAAGGAAACGGACCACATCACCGGTCTTGTAGGTCCTTCTGTATTTTTTATTTTGATCAAAGGGATTATCCAGGAAGACCTCTGCCGTCTTTTCCGGGCGATTCAGATAACCCCTGGATACCTGCGGACCTGCGATCCACAGCTCTCCGGCTGCGCCGACCGGCAACCTTTTGCCCTCTGTATCCACGACATAGAGCTTCACATTATCCAGCGGTTTTCCGATTGGAATGTCCCTATAGCGTTTATCCAGATCAAACAATGTGACAAAGATCGTTGCCTCTGTCGGACCATAGACATTTCGGAAAAGATAAGCCGGCGGATCCATAGAAACCAGCTTTTCTCCACCGGTAGCCAACAGCTTTAAGCTGCCGGTCGCTCCCAGATTGACGAACTGTCTGGCAATCTGGGTCGTCATAAATCCATGAGTAATGGCATTCTCCTCGAAATACTTATGCACTGCCACCAGGTCCAGACGAAGCTCCTCCGGAATGATATAGAGCCTGCCGCCTGCTGTCAGAATCGGATACATATCCAGCATGCAGGCATCAAAGCCATAGCTTGCATAGGCTGCATTTCTGCTTTCCCGGCTAAGCCGGTAGTCCTTGCTGCACCATGCTGTAAAAGTCATGAGGTTAAAGTGCTCCAGCATAACACCCTTTGGAATGCCTGTAGAACCTGATGTATAAAGCATGATGAAGAGATCCTCCGGCTTTGGCGCTGCCTTAAGAAGCTCCTCCCCGGCAGCTTTGCCTGCTTCTGCCTCTGACATTGTTTCCGAAAGGATGCCTGCTTCTGCTGCCTGGTCTGCTTCCGTCAGATGTCTTTTCTGATACTGTCTGCCCAGGCTTTCCAGCGCATCCACATCCTCCAAAAGCATACGCTCTCCCTGAAAGCTCTCATCAATGATGCCGGATAATTCTCCGGTCGTGATCAGAATCTGCGCTGCCGAATCCTGCACCATCAGATTTAATCTTTCCGGCGGATAGCTGGGATCCAGCGGCATGTAGGCTGCCCCGGATTTCAGCACGCCCAATGAACAGATGGCCATATGCTCTGACCTTGGGATCAGCACAGCCACCACCTTTTCGGCGCCCAAACCCTTCTGCTTCAGATAGTAAGCCAGCCTGTCCGTTCTATCATCCAGATCTGCATAGCTAATATTTGTATCTTTAAAAACCACCGCGATGTTTTCCGGTATTTCTTCTGCATTTTTCCGGAACAGATCCACTACTGTATTCTTTGTATCGTAGTCAATATCTGTGTCATTGAATATATCCAGGCGGGCAAGCTCCTGCGCATCTGTCAGACAGATATCCTGTAAGCTCTCCTTACGCAAAAATTCCTTCGCCGCATTGCTATAGGCCTTCACAAAGCCTGCTGCAAAGCTTTCAGAAAAACAATCTCGTCTGTAGCCCATCCGGAAACGATATCTTCCGGCCTCAAGCTCAGAAAGCTCTCCCCAAAGTTTGCCCTCCTCTATACAGTCCGGGTCAGAGCGTCTTTCACTTTTATAAGCCTCTATGATCTCCGCATCGTCTGACCCCCGGAAAGTAAAAAGGATATCATTTTTCACACCCAATTCCTGCGCCATCTCTTTAAAAGGATAAAGTCTTTTCTTTTTGCAGGCCTTCAGCTTACTGCCACACGCTTTCAATAATGCGCTGACAGAATCCATTCCGGAAAAATCCGTCACGAAAGGTATGCTTTTTATCGGCATATCGGTTCTGTGCTCTGTCTGACGATTGACATAGTGCTCTGTCTCTGTCCGGCTATCGTCACAATGCTCTGTCTCTGTCCGGCTATCGCCATAATGCTCTGTCTGCTGATCGACATAGACCGTGCTGATCACAGAGGTCTGGCTGTAATTATATTTAGCGATCAGGTATCCCATAACCGTGGTGAAGAACGCTTCCCTGGAAACGCCGTCCTTATCCTCAAGCGCAGCAAGAAGCTCCTCTTCGATAAAAAATTCCTGTGAAATCCGGTCCTCTTCTTCCCCTGTATACTCCGTATCCGGCACCGGCAGACAATCTATGTCATAGCCTTCCAAAAGCTTTTCAAAAAAATCTTTCTGCGCCTGATATGCCTCCCGCTCTGCGTATTTTTCATTCCGTGTTACAGCTAAAATAGTTTTTTCTGTATTTTTCATTCTATATTCTCCTTCGATTTTCAGGAACGCTTTCATTTCCGGTTCATAGTTGTTTTCTCTAAACAAGATGAATATAGAATTGAATACTTAAGGAAAAACAATAGAAAGCTTAATGTAATATAGCAGAACATTATGGACTGTACCCCAAAAACTGTACTTTTAAAAACCTTAACTTCCTCGATTCTGG
>R14__coassemble_429_pt1 | contig 30214 bp, 20 predicted proteins | sample R14__metabat2_high_PE_005 | metagenome-assembled genome bin R14 | reverse complement strand
GGGCAGCTTTGACATGTTTGTCATGGCAGATCTGCTGCAGAAGGTGACCGTGAAGAAAATCTGAAGCAAGAGATAAAGTTTCTTTTATGCAAGGTATTGCTTTTCAAGAGCAGCCGGGGAGAAATAAATTTTCTTCATAAAGCAAGCTTTGATATGTAGATTTAAAGACCTGTATCACATAAGCAATTCCTGAAAAGCAGAAAAAATAAATACAAAACGAAAAATAACATAGAAAAAATAAAGAGAAAGACATCATAGGGAGGAAATAAATATGGCACTGGTTACATCTAAACAGTTATTATTGGACGCACAGAAGGGCGGCTACGCAGTAGGCGCATTTAACGTAGAAAACATGGATATGGTAATGGCAGTTATTGCAGCAGCAGAGGAGACCAAATCCCCTGTACTGATGCAGACGACACCTGGTACCATCAAATATGCAGGTCTGGATCTCTACATGGCAAATGCAAAGGCAGCAGCAGAGAATGCATCTGTACCGGTTGCTATGCATCTGGATCACGGCAACAGCTTCGAGCTGGCTCTGGCAGCATACCGCGCAGGCTACACCTCCATCATGATTGATGGCTCCAAGCTTTCCTTTGAAGATAATATCGCTTTGACAAAGAGCGTTGTAGATGCCTGCCATGCAGGAAACATTCCTGTAGAGGGTGAGCTTGGCAAGGTCGGCGGAAAAGAGGATGACCTGGAGAATGGTGATGACAACCCATACACAGATCCGCAGGAAGCCAAAGAGTTCGTAGAGAGAACAGGTGTAGATTTCCTGGCCATCGGTATCGGAACAGCCCATGGTATCTACAAAGGAACACCACACGTAAACGTAGAGCGCCTGAGCGAGATCCGCGAGGTCGTAGATATTCCGCTGGTACTGCACGGCACAAGCGGTGTGCCGGATGATCAGGTACGTGACTGTGTCAGCCGTGGTATCTGCAAGGTAAATTACGCAACAGACCTTCGTATCGCATTCTCCAACGGAATTAAAAAATACCTGGCAGAGAATCCAAATGCTTATGATCCGAAGAAATACGGCGCATGCGGTATCGAGGAAGTAAAGAAATATGTAATGCAGAAGATGGAAGTCGTAGGCAGCGTAGGCAAGGCCTGATGCGGCAAGAATGCCAGAGGCCTTCATGAGCAAATGGTGAAGCAGATTGCGAATATCCGCTTTACTTATAAACATAATATCCAATTTACCTCTAACCTATCAGGAAGGGCTGTCGCAAATGTGGCAGTCTTTTCTGCATTTATAATGTGGCGATTTTATGAAAATATATGGAGAAAATTTGCTTTTCTGATTAAAAAATTTTTGCAGGTTTTAGAGGTGCGGACTGTTTACTTTTTAATGGATAATATATGCGGAAATCAATACATAGAATGTATAAAAGAGATATGTTAAAATAGTTTCATCAATTTAAGCACTTTGGTATGGTGTGATTTGAAAACGGAGAGGATGTAGTGTGAATAAGAGAACTATTTCTATTATTATGGACCTGGTTCATAGTAAAAATAGTATAACGACAATGCAGCTGGCAGAGAAGCACGAGGTTTCGGAGAGAACAGTGCGGAATGATCTGCGGACGATCAATGAATTATTAAAGGAAATAGGGATTCCAATCTTGAAAAGAAACAGGGGCGGTGTAATTCAGGTTCCGGAAAACATGAGTCAGATTTTGCCCCACATTACTTCGCAGGATTACTATTCCTATAAATTATCAAAAGAAGAAAGAATTATGATTGCGTCTGCGCTGATGATCAGTGCAACGGGTTATATCACACTTTCGGCGATTGCGGATGATCTGTATGTGAGCAGGGCTACTATCATCAACGACCTGCCGGAAATAAAAGAATTTGTTCAAAATGGCGGTCTGGAAGTGGTATCACAGCCGAATAAAGGTTTGATGATTTCCGGAAAGGAAAGTCAGAAACGCTGGTTTATTTTTCAGCTGAGCGCTTTTTCCATGAGCGAAATGGGATCTAAAGAAGCCTTGCGGATGATTAATACGCAGTCCGGCAATCCGATTCTGGTGCAGAAGATTCTGAATGAGCAGCTGGAGGTGCATGGTTTCCGTCTGGTGGATAGTTCTTTTCTGAAGATACAGAAATATCTCTGTATTATGATTGACCGTGTTCTCAAGGGTGAGTATATCGAAAAACAGGAGAAGCACCACTGGCAGCGTCGGGAACTGGCCTTTGATATCATGCGTTATCTGGCCCAGTATATCAGCTTTGTGCCAACGGAAGATGAAGTGGATTATCTGGCGTCGCTGCTGGATCAGTGCAGATACCATGTGCATCATGTCTTTAACGGAGATTCTATCCATTTACAGATGCTGACGCGGCAGTTTATCGATGCTGTATCGGAGGAGCTGGAGGTTTATCTGACGAATGATTATGATTTCTTTGAGAGTCTCTCGAATCATATTCATGCTATGTATAGCTCAAATGCAGCAGCTTTTCCTGATAATGAGGTGATCAAAGAGATTGTGGAGGATAATCCGGATGTGCTTGCGGTGGTCAGAAATCATCTGGGGATTTTTGCCGGATACAGTGAGCGCGTTTTGTCCGAGATAGAAGTGGCTTATATCGTAGTGCATGTGTGTGCTGCGCTGGAGAGAAAGAAAAACCGGGAGATTATTTTTCGTGTCATTCTGGCCTGCCATGCGGGTATCGGTACTTCGAAGCTTCTGCTGGAAAAGATCAAAGAGCATTTTAATTTTAAAGTGGTAGATATTATTTCTGCCCATGAGGCAGTCGCGCTGGATCCGTCACAGGCAGACTTTGTCATCTCGACGGTGGCACTTCGCAATTGTCCGCTGGAGCATGTAGTGGTCAATCCACTGATGAATGATGAGGATTATGTCAGGGTTGGTAATAAAATCGATGCCTTGCGTAACAGCAAACATTTGCCGGACCGTATCGAGGAGAAGGAGTTTACTGCCGGCGGCGTGATGGAGCGGATCATACCGATTCTGGAAAAAATAGTTCCGAAAGAAGCGCCGGAGCTGACCAGGGAAATACGTCGGGAAGTTCGCAGGTATTTCCAGGAGCATCAGCAGGTGGAAAATGTGGCGGCGGATTATCTGGCGCCTATGCTGCATCAGCTCTTGCCGGTAAATCATATTCAGATCGATGTGGAATGCACTGATTGGAAAGATGCCGTGCGGAAATCAGCTTTACCTTTGCTGGAGGCCGGCTACATAGAGGAGCGTTATATCAGAGCAATGATTGCAAATATCGAAGAAAATGGTCCCTATGTGGTTCTTTCACCGGGATTTGCGGTGCCCCATGAAGGCTTGGAGTGTGGCAGTGTCCGGGTGGGTATGAACATGATTCGACTGAAAAAGCCGGTCAATTTCGACGCGGACGAAATGGATCCGATCGAATTTGTCTGCTGTTTGAGTGCGGTGGATCACAAAACACATCTGAAGGCATTTTTCAATCTGGTCAATATGCTGCTGGATCCGGATTTCCATCAGGCGCTGCATGAAGCTGCGACGCCGGCGGAGATATCTGCGATTATTGAAAAATTTGAGTATAGTCTGCAAAATTAAGAAGTAATACAGTTCTGATCAAGGTCATAAACAAACCCAGCCTTTTCGCTATTGCGATGCGGGCTGGGTTTCTACATGGTGTCGGCAATAATTTGTCCGGCATCCATAGGTATAAAGAGTGAATGTACGGTCGACATTTGGGAAAACTCTGTGCTATAATCTCTGAGGATATGAGATATATATGCAGATAAATATAGAATTCGAAATGAAGGATGTTTTTGGAATGAAGATATGGATACCGAAAGCATTTGGGAGAATAGAGAGAAATCTGCATATAAGAAATAGTAATAGGAAGAGATAGAGCACGGAGGAATTTGATTTTATGGAATATCGTATCGAGCATGATTCTATGGGCGAGATGAAGGTACCGGCTGATGCTTACTGGGGAGCACAGACACAGAGAAGTTATCAGAATTTTAAAATCGGTACAGAAAAAATGCCGGCAGAGATCGTAGCAGCTTTTGCCATTCTGAAAAAGGCAGCAGCCATGGCCAACTGTAACCTGGGCAAGCTGGATGAGAAGAGAAAGGATCTGATCGCCGAGGTTTGCGATGAGATTCTGGCAGGAAAACTGGAGGGTAATTTTCCTTTGGCTGTATGGCAGACAGGCAGCGGTACACAGTCAAATATGAACGTGAATGAAGTCGTAGCCAACCGCGGTAACGCCATTGCCGGTGAGAAATTGCTTCATCCGAATGACACCGTCAATATGTCCCAGAGTTCTAATGATACTTTCCCGACAGCCATCCACATTGCTGCTGTGACAGCCATCGAGGATGTACTTTTTCCGTCATTGGATCATGCCATTGAGACTTTGAAAAAGCTGGAAGCTGATCATGAGGGCATCATTAAGAGCGGACGTACGCATCTGATGGATGCCACACCGATTGCTTTTTCACAGGAAATCAGCGGCTGGAGAGCGATGATCGAGGAGAGCAAGGCGCTCCTTCAGAGTGCATTGCCATTTGTATCACAGCTGGCTCTTGGCGGCACAGCCGTAGGCACAGGCATCAACGCACCAAAGGAGTTTGGCGCAGAGGTAGCGAAAGCAGTTTCTGAGCTTACAGGAAAAACTTTTGTCACAGAGCCGAATAAATTCCATGCGCTGACTTCAAAGGATGCGGTTGTATTTGCCCATGGCGCACTGAAGGCGCTGGCAGCAAATATGATGAAGATTGCCAATGATGTGCGTTGGCTGGCCAGCGGTCCGAGATGCGGTCTTGGCGAGATCAGTATTCCTGCCAATGAGCCGGGAAGTTCTATCATGCCGGGTAAAGTAAATCCGACACAGTGTGAAGCGATGACCATGGTAGCCGTGCAGGTTATGGGTAACGATGTGACCATCGGTATTTCTGCTTCCCAGGGTAACTTCGAGCTGAATGTATTTATGCCGGTCATTGCTTATAATTTCCTGCAGTCTGTACAGCTTCTGGCAGACGGTATCCGCTCCTTTACAGATAACTGTCTGGTGGGTGTGAAAGCAAATAATGAGAAGATGAATTACTATGTAAATAATTCCCTGATGCTGGTGACAGCGCTGAACCCATATATCGGTTATGAGAAAGCTGCAAAGACAGCTTTCAAGGCGCATCATGAGAATCTTTCTCTGAAGGAGGCTTGTATGTCCCTTGGATTTATGACAGAGGAAGAATTTGACAAAGCAATCAAACCGGAGCAGATGGTTTAAAAGCGAATCCGTGCGCATCCGCGGAGCGTATAATGCGGAAGGGGATTGGACCCCTCCTGACACTGAAGGTGCGCTTTAGCAAAATGTTTATTTCCTCCCACCTGGAGACACCCAAAGGGCGTGCACTGCGGAAGGGGACATCAGCTTATGAGTTATATAAAACAAAGAAAGAGCCGTGACATATGCCACGGCTCTTTCTTTGCGTCGGTCTGTGGTGTTGCCTTGGGTAGGGGCCAGACCTTGCATTATATTGAGTAAGAGAAGGTATTTGCGATGAGCGTACGTGATTGCAAATGCAATCCGATCATTCATCGCAGGCAATGTCCTCAGCCCCTGGCCAGCCTTTTCGCGAAGTCAGAGACCGGATTCATTGCAAATGACCATCATTGGTTAGGTAATGGCCATTATATATAAAACCGACAAGCGGTGATATATATCCTTAAGAGATTGCGAAGATTAGTCAGAGTAGTAAAGCTTAGAGCTTATGCAATCTCTTAATAGGAAGCAAACATAAAGTCTGCAAAAGAAGGAATATATTGTGGTACTTATCCGAAACCTAGATAATTTTCCGCCTCGCACTGCGGACCAACCGGAGAAAGCAAGCTTGTGTGTTATTTGTGTCTTAGAAATTCAAGTCGTCACACGCAGTTTCTTTCGAAATGATAAGTACCACCGAATTTATGGAACAGAAGAGATCCTTTGCTGTAGGAAGGGCTCTCATCCTGTGAAAATACTTCCCCTCATTTACCTGTCAGCAATTTTGCTTTATAATGTTGCAGGACAGGTTTTTCGTCTGTTGTGCGTTTAATATAGCACATTCTTACAAAATGTCTATCGGTAATTTGTTTAAATATTACAATAAAAAACTTGTCGTACGTTAAAAAATTACCAAAGATTTGTTAAAGAAAAGACAAAATACACAGAAAAGAGAAGTTTTTTGAAAGAGGAATAGAAAAAAATGACGGGGTATGACCTGGTTTGAATATATTTAAATGAAAATACCTGTTTGCGTTAAAAAAGATAAAGTAAGGACAAAGCAGGGACAAAGGACCGTCCCCCGTTCCGACACCCCGTTCCGACAGGGACAAAGGACCGTCCCCCGTCCCGATGGAGGTTTTTATGGATATTATTAATAAAATTGCGGAGGAACTGGAGATTCGTCCGGCCCAGGTGCAGGCGACAGTGGAGCTGATCGATCAGGGAAATACCATTCCCTTTATCGCCCGTTACCGGAAAGAGGTGACTGGTGCGCTTAATGATGAGGTGCTGCGAAATCTGCATGAGCGCCTGACTTATCTGCGAAATCTGGAGGAGCGCAAGGCAGCGGTCATTTCTTCTATTGAAGAGCAGGGGAAAATGACGGCCCAGCTGATGAAAGCCATTGAGAAGGCTGAGACTATGGTAGCTGTGGAGGACATTTATCGTCCCTATAAGCAGAAAAGAAGAACCCGCGCGACTATTGCGAAGGAGAAGGGCCTGGAGCCCCTGGCCAAAGCAATTCTGGCGGAGGATGTGCAGGGCTCCCTGGAGAAAGCAGCAGGCAAATATATTTCTGCGGAAAAGGGTGTGGCATCGGCCGCAGAGGCCATTGCCGGCGCAGCGGATATCATCGCAGAGGAAATTTCGGACAATGCGGCTTTCCGCCGGGGTATCCGTAATCATACCCGCAATACAGGCCTGCTGGTAACATCGAAGAAGAAAGAGTCTGAGGATTCTGTTTATGAAATGTATTATGATCGCAGTGAGATGGTAAAAAAGATTGCAGATCATCGCCTTTTGGCCATCAATCGCGGTGAGAAGGAAGGCATATTGTCTGTCAAGCTGGAAGTGGATGCTGATATGGTGCAGCGTTTTCTGGAAAGTCAGCTGATCCGTAAAAAAAATCCGCAGACCACGCCGGTCCTGCAATCCGCCATCGCAGATAGCTATAAAAGGCTCATTGCGCCGGCTATTGAGCGGGAGATCCGCAATGAGCTGACAGAAGCGGCAGAAGAAAATTCCATCGAAGTATTTGGTAAAAATCTCAAGCAGTTATTGATGCAGCCGCCTATCGTAGGAAAGGTAGTTCTTGGATGGGATCCTGCCTTCCGCACAGGCTGTAAACTGGCCGTTGTGGATGAAACCGGTAAAGTCATCGATACGGATGTTATTTATCCTACAGCGCCTACCAATGAGCGAAAAAAGGAAGAAGCCCGGAAGCTTTTGCATCGCTTTATCCGAAAATATAAGGTATCTTTGATTTCCGTGGGCAACGGAACGGCCTCCAGAGAATCAGAGCAGTTTATTGCAGACTTTCTGAAAACGATTCCGGAAAAGGTGCAGTATGTGATCACCAATGAGTCGGGTGCCTCTGTCTATTCTGCAAGCAAATTGGCTACAGAGGAATTTCCGCAGTTTGACGTGGGACAGCGAAGCGCAGCTTCCATTGCCCGTCGAGTGCAGGATCCTTTGGCGGAGCTGGTAAAAATCGATCCCAAATCCATTGGTGTCGGTCAATACCAGCATGATATGAATCAGAAAAAATTAGGTGATGCCCTTGGCGGTGTTGTGGAGGATTGCGTTAACCGTGTAGGTGTCGATCTGAATACCGCATCTGCCCCATTGATGGAATATATTTCCGGTATCACAAAGGTGGTGGCCAGAAATATCGTGGCTTACCGCGAAGCCAATGGCCGTTTTCAGAGCCGCAGAGAGCTTCTGAAGGTGCCGAAGCTGGGACCAAAGGCATTTGAACAGTGTGCAGGTTTTATGCGCATTTCGGACGGCACAGAGCCTTTAGATGCCACGGCTGTACATCCGGAGGCTTATCAGGCTATGAAGCAGCTGCTGGCCATGAACGGACTGAAGCCGGAGGATGTGACAAAGGGAAATGTGAAGCTTGTGATTCAGGATTATCAGGCGACAGCAAAAGAGATCGGCATCGGTGAGCTGACCTTGCGGGATAATGTGAAGGAATTGATGAAGCCTGGCCGGGATCCTCGTGAGGATATGCCAAAGCCTGTCCTGCGCAGTGATGTGCTGGAGATGAAGGATCTGAAAGAAGGCATGATCCTGAAGGGAACTGTCCGCAATGTCATCGATTTCGGTGCCTTTGTGGATATCGGTGTGCATCAGGACGGATTGGTACATATTTCACAGATGAAAAAGGGAAAATTCGTGAAACACCCGCTGGAGGTCGTCAGTGTGGGCGATATCGTGGAGGTGCGGGTTCTCAGCGTGGATGTAAAGAAGAAAAGAATTGCTTTGTCGATGGTATTATGAGGTGTTTGGCATGACGGGATTGAGTACGCTGTGTTATATCGAGCAGGATGGTAAGTATCTGATGCTGCATAGGACAGTGAAGAAGAATGATGTGAATAAGGATAAATGGATCGGGATCGGCGGGCATTTCGAGGCGGATGAGAGTCCGGAGGAGTGTATCCTTCGGGAGACCATGGAGGAGACGGGCTATCGTCTGACTTCCTACCGCTTCCGGGGTATCGTTACCTTTGTTTCCGGTGATGGTGTGACGGAGTATATGCATTTCTTCACGGCAGATGCTTTCGAAGGCAGACCGATTGATTGCGATGAGGGTGTCTTGGAATGGGTAGATAAAAAAGAGGTCTGGAATCTGAATCTTTGGGAAGGGGATAAGATTTTCTTCCTGCTGCTGGATGCAGAGCGGCCTTTCTTTTCCCTGAAGCTGGTCTATAACGGTAAGGGTGGCTTGGAATATGCGGCTCTGGACGGAAAGCCCATGGAGCTGGTGGAGGTCCTGGATGCGGACGGAAGAGGCACCGGGCTTATAAGGGAGCGCAGCGTAGCAGAGTATCTGGGTGATGCATACAAAAAGTAACATGATCTTGAAAAGGCGCCGGAGATGATCCGGCGCCTTTGTTTTTCGAATTACTGTTTAATTTACGATTTTCTGAAGTGATAAGCTGTTTTACTCGATGGCTTCTGTTTCGATGATGAATTTTACAGAGCTTTCCATGCCGTCTGCTTTACCGGAGAAGTTTGTGTAAGCAGCTTTCTCATCGGAAATGGCTTTTACACGGTCCAGCAGGTCTTCCAGATCGCCGTCAAACATATTGCAGATCTTCTTGATGGCTTTTTCATCGAACTCAGCCATACCATCGGAAAGCTGACCTGCGCCGTCTGCGAGCTGGGAAATACCATCTGCTACCTGTCCGCTGGCGGAAGCAAGGGTGGATGTTCCGGAGCTCAGGGAATCCATACCTGTGATCAGGGTCTTGGAACCGGAAGCGAGCTGATCGCTGGCGGTAATCAGCTGATTTGCGCCGGCTTTCAGTTTTGCATCATTGGCTGTCAGCTGACCAAGGCCGCTGTTCAGGGAACTGATGGCGGAATCTGTACCGCTCTTCAGACTACCTGTACCGGCTGCAAGCTGATCAATACCGTTTTTCAGATCACCACTGATGGCAGCGGAGAGGTTCTGCATACCGGCATCGAGGGTGGCTACACTCTTGGAAAGGGTCTGAATCTGCTCTGTCTTTCCGGAAAGAGACTGCATCTGCTCAGATGCTTTACTTAAAGCAGTGCCCATTTCCTGTACCTTGGACGGAAGGTCACCGAGGGAAGAAGCTGCGGCTGAAATACCTTGCAGCATAGTATCGATGGATTTGATGCATGCATCTAATGTTGAAGTATCAAGCTTACTGATCTGATTGCTCTGCAGCTGTGAGATGGCTGCTTCAATCTGTGCCCGGGCTGCGGAGGAGTCGACACTTACTTCTACAGAAACCTCATGGCTTTCGGCATTGCCGTTTTCATCCGGTGTATCTGTGACCGTCTGGCTGCCTGTAGCTGTGCTTGGCAGGCTGTCCAGGGCTGCCTGTAATTCTGAAATAGCTGTGGCATCAGATTCATTATGTGCATCAATTTCTGTATTTTTCGCATCAACAGCAGCTTTTACTGCGCTTAAGGTAGTCTGCAGTGTGCTAAGGGAAGTAGACAGTGTAGTCAGGGAGGATTGCAGGTTATTCAGTGCTTCTGTGGCACCGCTGGCCTCTGTTACCAGTGACTGTCCCATCTGCAGCAGCTGTGGCAGAGAGGAGAGCAGGTCAGATGCCTGGCTTAAGGTGTCATTTAACTGCTTGGTACCTGCAGCGAGTTTCTTTGCGCCGGCTACGACGTCAGTATCACCGGCACCATCAAAGTAAGTGGCCAGTGCTTTGGCACCGCTGTTTACCTGATCCACGCCATCTGCCAGGGTGCTCAGCTTGGAAGCGCCGGCTGCCAGCTGTTCTACGCCATCTACGTAAGCAACTGTGCCGCTGGCCAGTGTTTTTACGCCATCTGTGTAAGTAGTTACGGCACTGCTCAGGGTTCCGCCGCCGGATACCAGCTGGTCTACACCGTCTTTTAAGGTAGTAATACCGTCATTGAATTCGCCATAGCTGGAGTCCAGTGTAACTGTTCCGTCAGAAAGCTCTTTGGAACCATCCACCAGCTGAAGGGATGCGTCTTCAATCTCTGCCATTGCATCGTTCAGATCATCGACAGAGAAGAAGTCGGTAGTGTCGAGGTCTTCGAAGAGGTCGGAGGCTGCCAGTGTGAAGGTATTGTCCAGTGTGAAGTCTGTCACATCGGCTGTGATCTCCAGGGTATCCGGAATGTCTACTTCGTCAAGTCTTTCTTCCAGGGTCTTCTCATCTTTCTCATCATCGTCGTCATCGGTATCGATATCCAGGTTCAGATCCAGGTCTTTCAGCTTCAGTGTGTCGGCAAGGCCGGGCATGCCATAACCCAGAACGATGCTTCGGGTACCGTCGCTGATGACTTTTCCGTGATCGATTTCTACATTTTCGAAGTTTTCTGATGGCAGGATCATGCCGGTCATCATGATAAATGGTGTGTTGATATCTACTTTGTTACCATCTACATCGATGGTGTTTTTGGAATAGTTTTCGTATTTCACCTTGATGGTCAGCTTTCCGCTCTTGCCGACCAGGTCTTCAGCTTTCATTTCTTTTCCATCCAGATAGTAAGTGAAAGAAACGCCTACAGGCAGGTCTTTGTCTGTGGTTCCCTGATAATAGATATCAGCGCCGTCTGTGCTCCAGGTGAGTTTATTACCGCTGGCTGTGAATTCCTCATCACCCTTGACATTTTTGATATCATCCAGGTCGGATACATCCTCTACGTTTTTATAGAGGCCTGCGTTTACCAGGCGGGAGGAGACAGTGGTTTTCTCTACGTTTCCCTTGGCATCGGCTTTTACATAAACAGTCTCTTCTTTAGAAACAGCTGTTTTATCTTCCTTTGTATCAGTGGTTACTGTTTTTTCAGCTTTGGAATCTTTCTCAGTATCTTTTTTAGAATCTTCGGCATCTGCATCGCTTGCGGCGTCAGCTGCATATACAGGAATGGCAGAAAGTACCGGTGTGGCAGCCATCAGTGCGGACATACCGAAAACAAGGGTTGTTTTTGCGCCTTTTTTCAGAGTATTGATTTTCATCATTAGAAATTGCTTCCTTTCTATATCATAAATGTCGTTTGTATGAAAACAACGACAAAAGTTAGCTTAAACTAAATCTATCTTTTTTTGCCTTTGATTGCAAGTATTTATGGCCGTTTTTTATAAAACAGCCGGGATGTTTTTGATGCCTGGTATTATTTCTTTTTCTTTCCTTTGCCCAGGACTGTGCGGCGAAGGTCCAGTGTCGTATGGCAGATCAGTTTGTCAAAGATCAGCAGCATTGCCGGCAGTACCAGGATAACGACGGACATACTGATCAGGGCACCACGGGCCAGCAGCATACACAGGGAGCTGAGGAGGTCGATCTTTGAATAAAGAGCCACACCCAGAACGGCTGTGAAGAAGGCCAGACCACTGGTGATGATGGACATGATAGATGTCCTGTGCGCTATATTTACGGCAGTTACCTTGTCTGCGCCGCGGCTTCGTTCCTTAATGAAACGGTTGGTCATCAGGATCGCATAGTCGACCGTGGAACCCAGCTGGATCGTACCAAGGACGATACTGGCGATAAATGGAATTTTTACGCCCATATAATAAGGAACAGACATATTGGCTGCGATGGCAAACTCGATGATGGCTACCAGGATGACCGGCAGGGAAATCGATTTCAGAACCAGCACAATGATAATGAAAATGGCGATGATGGAAATCGTATTTACATTGACGAAGTCGACCTTGGTGATATCCATCAGGTCCTTGGTCAGCGGTGCTTCACCGATCAGCATATTATCTTCATTGTAGCTCTTAATAATAGAGCTGATCTGGTCTACCTGATTGTTTACCTCATCGCTGGCCACCGCATAGGTGGAGCTGATCAGCGCAATTTCATGGGTATCACTCTGCAGCAGGCTGCTGACGCTCTCCGGAATGAAATCCTCCGGAATGGTCGGGCTGACCAGAGAGTTCATGCTGAGGGCAAATTTGACACCGTCCAAATCCTGAATCTGGTCCATCATATCTGCCTTGTCTTTGGCAGACATGTTCTTGTCAAAAATGACGATGTGCATGGTGTTCATGTTGAAATTTTCTTCCAGCTCACCGTTGGCGATTTTTGAATCCAGATTATCCGGCAGGGAACCGACCATATCATAGTAGTTCTCTACATGGGAATTACCATAGACAGCCGGCGCGATCAGGGCGATAAAAATGATTACCCAGACTCTGTAATGCTTGGTGATAAAAGAGGAAAGACCATCTGTATTCGGGATGATCGGCTTGTGTGACAGCTTATGGATGGCCTTGTCAAAGATCAGAATCAGTGACGGCAGGACTGTGACACAGGTGATCACACCCAGGACGACACCTTTGGCCATAACCAGACCAAGGTCCATACCCAGTGTATAGGTCATGAAGCAAAGTGCGATAAATCCGGCCACAGTGGTGACGGAACTACCGACGATGGATCGGAAGGTATTGGCGATGGCATGTCCCATGGCACGTTCACGTTCTTCCGGGAAGCGGAGCTTGTTTTCCTCGTAGCTTCCGAAGAGGAAGATGGAATAATCCATGGTAACGGCCAGCTGTAATACAGCGGCCAGGGCTTTGGTAATGTAGGAAATCGATCCAAACATGACATTGGAGCCCAGATTATAAATAATACCGAAGCCGATACTGATCAGGAAGAGGAAGGGGATCAGGAAGGAAGTCGTCGTCAAAAGCAGGATGATCAGAGAAAGAACAACTGCAATGATGACGTAGATAAGGATTTCTTCTTCTACCAGGTCCTTGATATCGTTTACGACAGCTGTCATACCGCTGACGAAGCAATGCTCATTAACGACCTTTTTTATATCAGCGATGGCGTTCATGGATTCATCAGAGGAAGTGGCGGAATCCAGAAGCGCGATCATCATGGTGGCATCGCCGTTGAAAAATGTTTCGCGAAGATCATCCGGCAGCATATCGACCGGAAGGGAAAGGTCTGCCACATCATCATACCAGAGTACTTCCGCTACATGCGGAACCTCTTCCACAGCCTTTTCCATTTCTGCCACGTCTTTCAGGTCCATATCTTCTACAACGATCATGGAAAAGCCGCACATACCGAATTCATCTACCATGATGTCCTGGCCTTCCATTGTTTCCAGATTGCCGGGCAGGTAGCTCAGGATATCGTAATTTGTTCTGGTACCGATATAACCAAGCGTAGCCGGAATCAGGAGAATAACTGCGATGATCAGAATGAGGATTCTGTGTTTCGCAATCCATTTACCTACATTAACCATTATTTCAGCTCCTATCTATAAAATGTTTGAATTCTTCTCTGCGAGAGAAGTTCGGTGCAAAATCGAAATATTTTGTACTTGAAATTCTCATGCGTTGCCATTATAGTAAAAAAATGACCAATGGTCAATATTAAAATATGACGAAAGGTCATTTTATTTCAAAAAATTGATATAAAAATAATATTTTCTCTGATAAAAAAGGGTATTTATTGATTTTTATCTTTTATGATTGGATAATAAAAGCAGGGTTTCGATGTGCAGCGAAGGAGATTTGTATGAAACGAGTAGAGCTAAATAAGGAGAATAAAAGAGCGTCGCTTTTGAAGACGTCCTTTCAATTGTTTTCGGAGAAAGGCTTTGCGAAAACGTCCATCTCCGATATCGTGAAAGAGGCAGGCATGGCCAAAGGGACTTTTTATCTGTATTTTAAAGATAAATATGATCTTCGCGACCAACTGGTGATCCGTAAGTCTTTGCAGGTCATCCGGGAAGCAAATGAGGCTTTGGAGAGCAAACCGCAGAAGGGTTTTGAGAATCAGTTCATTGCTTATGTGGATCATATCATAGAATGTCTGGAGAAGGATAAGATTTTGCTGCGCTTTATTAATCGGAATTTAAGCGGTGCATTATTCGAAAGTATGATGGAGGGCGCTATCGGAGCGGACCTGCAGAATCTCCTGAGGCGCTGCGAGGAGTCTATGGCAGCAGAGCATATCATTTGTTCTAATCTGCATCTGATGGTCTTCACACTGATGGAACTGCTTAGCGGTACTATGTATTCCTGTATTCTGGATGGGCAGCCGGTGACGATGGAGGAATATCTTCCTTATTTGCATGAGAGTATCCGGGCCATCATTCATGCATTCTGCCGGGAGCAAGCAGAGGATACGGAGAATCCGGCAGAGCCCTAAATCAACTCGAAATGCAGAGAATATCTGTTATCAGGAAAAAGAAGGAAGAAATTTGATATCCGAAAAAATGTAAGGAAAGAAATAGTAAGGAGAAAAACCATGGCTGTGATCAGTAAAATCACGAAATTGACAGAGGAACGCTTTATTAACCTCTTTAAATTCAGCGGAGATAATGATAAAGGACATCACACGGATTATATCGTGGCTTCCAGAGCTAAGGATATCGAACATCTGAAGGCAACGACACAGAAAAACAATGCTGATAGTGTAGCTATCTACAGTCTTTACGGAGAGAAGAAGGATAAGGTGGTGCTGGTGAAGCAGTACAGATATCCGGTCAATACCTGGGTATATGAATTGCCGGCAGGATTGGTGGATGCGGGAGAAACCTTCCGGGAGGCGGCGGTCCGTGAGATGCATGAGGAGACCGGTCTGAAATTTACACCGATCGATACGGATCCTTCCTTTGAAATGCCGCGCTATACAACGGTAGGTATGAGCGATGAGGCCTGTGCTACTGTTTACGGTTATGCAGAGGGAGAAATCTCTGATAAATATCTGGAGGCAAGTGAAGAAATAGAGATCGTTCTTGCAGATCGAGATGAGGTACGCCGAATTCTTCGGGAGGAAAGGGTTGCATTGCTTCTGGCTTATCAGATGATGCACTTCCTGCATGATGAAGAGCCCTTTGCTTTCCTGAAATGATTTCCACCGATACAGGAATATTCTCCGATAGAATAAAAAAGAACGAAGGGCTCTGAAACAGTCCTTCGTTCTTTTTTGTGCAAATTTCAGCCGGATATTTGTGTTTTGAAGCCGGGGCTTAGCCGCAAAACTTGTGTGAATTTCCTATATGGTGTATAATTTCGTAGATTAACCTTATTTTCTGGTTTTGAAAAATACAATGTATGGTATAGGTGAAAATATGGAAATAATTATTGTAGGTTGTGGAAAAGTAGGACGTGTGCTGGCACAGCGCTTATCAAAAGAAGACAACAATATCACTGTCGTTGATACAAATCCTGAAAAAGTAAATAATATCACAACACTGGTAGATGCCATGGGTATCGTCGGCAATGCGACCAGCTATGAAACACTTTTGAAGGCAGGTGTGGATAAGGCAGATATTATGATCGCGGTTACCTCCAAGGATGAGGTAAACCTGCTGACCTGTGTAATTGCCAAACGGGCGGCAAATTCCAACTGTCAGACCATCGCCAGAGTAAAAACACCGGTATTTTCTGCTGAGCGGAATTTCCTGCGCCGTGAGCTGGGTATTTCGATGATCATCAATCCGGAGTATGAGGCAGCGCGTGAGATTGCCCGTCTCTTCCAGTTTCCGTCAGCGTCAGAGGTATACAGCTTTGCGAAGAGACGCGCGGATATGCTTCGTTTCAAGGTGCCGGCCAATTCCAATCTGGTAGGGTATTCTCTGAAAAATCTGAGTCATATGACAGCCGGTACAGTACTGATCTGCGCGGTACAGCGCGGCAAGGAGGTGCAGATTCCGGATGGTAATTATGTCATCCAGGAGGGCGACATCGTATCCATCATCACATTGCCCGGCGCAGCCAATAATTTCTTTAAAAAGATTGGTGTCAAAACCTTCCCGGTCAAAAATTCTCTGCTGATCGGCGGTGGTGATACCAGCTATTATCTGGCGAAAATTCTGCTGAATATGGGTATTCGTGTCCGTATTATCGAGAAGGACAGGGAGAGATGTGATTATCTGGCAGAAAATTTGCCGAAGGCATCCATTATTCATGGTGACGGATGCGACCGGAACTTCCTGCAGGAAGAACATTTCGATAACATGGATTCCTTATATGCAGGTACCGGTATTGATGAGGAAAACCTGATTCTGTCTTTGTATGTCAAGAATAAGATCCGCCATAAAATCGTTACCAAGGTCAGCCGCCTGGATGAGACTGACGTGCTGGATACCCTGGATCTGGATAGCATCATCAGTCCGAAAAACCTGACAGCAGAGCAGATCGTCAGCTATGTGCGCGCAAAGAAAAACAGTATGGGCAGTAACGTAGAGACACTGTACAGATTGCTGGACGGCAGAGTAGAGGCCCTGGAGTTTCTGATCAATAAAAACTCCAGCGTTGTCGGTATCCGCCTGCGTGAGCTGAAGCTGAAGAATAATGTGCTGATTGCCGGTATTGTTCGTGGTACGAATCTGATCATTCCGGGTGGTAATGATATGATCCAGGCCGGCGATTCAGTGATCGTGGTAACGACGAATTTAGGTTTCCAGGATGTTCATGATATTCTGGCATGATTCAACTAGTGGGAGAGCGCTTTGCGCTCGGTCACGCCGCGGCAAGAACGCCCGAGGCGTTCTTGAGCTCAGTTAGAAAAAATCCGATTTTTTTCAACTGCGATATAAAAAGAACTGCGATATGAAGGAGAAAATTCATGAACTACGGCATGATATTATACATACTTTCGTATGTTTTGGAAATTGAAGGCTTCCTGATGCTCTTGCCATGCCTCATTGCTGTCATTTTCCGGGAGACAACAGGCTTTGTCTATCTGGGCTGTGCAGCGCTCTGCCTGGCTCTGGGCTTTTGGGGAACCAAAATTAAAAAGCCGAAAAATACAAATATTTACAGGAAAGATGGTATGGCGACGGTAGCTTTGTCCTGGCTGGTTATGAGCTTTTTCGGATGTATCCCTTTCGTCATCACAAAGGAAATTCCCAATTTCATCGATGCCATGTTTGAGATCGTATCCGGTTTTACAACCACCGGTGCCTCGATTCTGACAGATGTGGAGGCCTTGACGCATACCTCCCTGCTTTGGCGAAGCTTTTCCCACTGGGTAGGCGGCATGGGTGTATTGGTGTTTGTATTAATTTTTATTCCGGCCAGCGCAGGTACCGGTTCACAGATGAACCTCATGCGCGCGGAAAGTCCGGGTTATGATATTACAAAGCTTGTACCGACACTGCGGGATACCGCGAAGATTTTATACAAATTATATCTGGTGATCACAGTGACGGAGCTGGTGCTGCTGCTGATTTCCAGAATGTACTGGTTTGATGCGGTATGTATTACCTTTGGTACGGCCGGCACCGGTGGATTCGGTGTCTTGAATTCCAGCTGCGGGGATTATACGGCGCTGCAGCAGGTGATCATTACGGTATTTATGATTGCCTTTGGTGTAAACTTTAGTTTTTATTTTTTGATTTCGATTAAAAAATTTAAATCAGCAGTGATGATGGAGGAGGTTCGCGCTTATATTTTGATCATTCTGGGCGCAGGGCTTCTGATCACCTGGAATACATGCCGGATGTATAGTGGCGGCGTTCTCGAAGCCTTGCGGCATGCCTTTTTCCAGGTGGGCAGTATCATCACGACGACCGGATTTTCTTCGACGGATTTCGACCAGTGGCCATCGCTGTCGAAATATGTGCTGATCATGCTGATGTGTATCGGCGCCTGCGCCGGCAGTACCGGCGGCGGTATCAAGGTTTCGCGTGTGCTGGTCTATGTGAAAGTGCAGAAGCGCAGGATTGAGAGATATATTCACCCGCATACCATCGAAAAGGTGCGCATGGATGGTGAAGCCCTTCCGGAGCATAATATTTCCACGATTATGGTATTTTTGGCAACATATGTTTTGATCTTTATGCTGACGATTTTTATCATTAGCTTTGATGGCTTTTCCTTTGAGACGAACTTTACGGCAGTGGCTGCGACACTGAACAATATCGGTCCGGGTCTGGCTGCGGTTGGTCCGACCTGCAATTACAGTGCTTATAGTATGCTGTCGAAGGTCTTTTTGATCTTTAATATGCTGGCCGGACGTCTGGAAATCTTCCCGATGCTGGTACTCTTCTATCCACCGACCTGGAGGAAGAATTTCTGATGCTTCCGGAGAAGGCAGGGACATCACAAAATAAATGAAAAATATCTTCATAGGTATATATGAAGAAGAATGCAGGAGATAAATAAAAATGAGAACTTGGGAACAGAATATTAGAAAAGTGGTTCCGTATACACCGGGTGAGCAGCCGAATCAGCCGGATATGGTAAAGCTGAATACAAATGAAAATCCTTATCCTCCGTCACCAATGGTGGAGCAGGCCATGAAGGAACTGGAGCCTGACACTATGCGTCTTTATCCGGATCCGACGGCAGGTGAGCTGGTGAATGCCATTGCTGATTATTATAATGTGAAAGCATCACAGGTCTTTGTAGGTGTCGGTTCTGATGATGTTATTGCCATGGCCTTCCTGACCTATTTCAATTCGGAAAAGCCAATTCTCTTTCCGGATATTACCTATTCCTTCTACGATGTGTGGGCAGATACCTTCCGTATTCCATACAAAACCATTCCTTTGAAGGATGATTTTTCCATCGATCCGGAGGATTATAAGGTAGAGAACGGCGGTATTATCTTCCCGAATCCGAATGCGCCGACAGGTGAAGTGATGACACTTGATGCCATCGAGGAGATTATTCAGGCTAATCCGGATGTCATCGTGATGGTTGATGAGGCCTATGTGGATTTCGGCACGGAATCAGCACTGCCTCTGATCGAGAAGTATGACAATCTGCTGGTGGTACAGACCTTCTCCAAATCACGTTCTATGGCGGGTATGCGTATCGGTTACTGCTTCGGTAATGAAAAACTGATTTCCTTCCTGTCAGATGTGAAATATTCCTTTAACTCCTATACAATGAACCGTCCATCCATAAAGATGGGTGTGGCAGCGGTAAAGGATGATGCTTATTTTCAGAAGACACGTCAGCAGATTATTGAAACAAGAGAGTGGGCCAAGGAAGAGCTGAAGAAGCTGGGATTTGCCTTCGGAGATTCTAAGTCGAATTTTATTTTTGCAAGACATGAGAGCGCTGCGGCAGCGGATATTTTTGCTAAGCTGCGCGAGAAGCATATCTATGTGCGTTATTTCAATAAACCGCGTATCGATAATTATCTGCGTATCACCATCGGTACAAAGGAAGAGATGGAGAAGCTCTTTGCGGCACTGCGGGAAATCCTTTCGAAAAACAGATAATATATAAATCGCGAATCCTTAGACGGGTTCGCGATTTTCATAGAACTGACAAGGAGATTCTCCTTTCTGAAGTGCACGTGATGTGGGTCTCGTATAAGTGAGGAGAATATTTAGAAACTGATTAACCGAAGACAGGGAATAAAGTACAAATTTCGAGGAATTTAGCAGAAGAAAAGAAAGCAGAGGAAAAATATATGAAATTTACGAAGATGCACGGATGCGGCAATGATTATGTATATGTAAATGCCATTGCTGAGAAAATAGAAGATCCGGCCAAGGTGGCTATGGAGGTTAGTGACAGACATTTCGGTATCGGTTCTGACGGTCTGATCCTGATCAAGGATTCAGATGTGGCAGATTTCGAAATGCAGATGTTTAACGCAGATGGTTCTGAGGGGGCCATGTGCGGTAATGGTATCCGTTGTGTGGGCAAATATGTCTATGATTTCGGTCTCACAGATAAGACCCAGGTGACGGTCAATACAAAGAGCGGTATCAAAATTCTGGATCTGCATGTGGCGGACGGAAAGGTAGAGAGTGTTCGTGTCAATATGGGCGCACCGATTTTGGCAGCAGAGAAGATACCGGTCATCTCCCGTACGCCGGAGGTTATTGATCTGCCATTGGAGATTGACGGCGTAATTTACCGCTGTACAGCAGTTTCCATGGGAAATCCGCATTGTGTGACATTCCTTGGCAATGTGGATAATCTGGATATCGAGAAGATCGGACCAAAGTTCGAGAATCATACAGCTTTTCCGGATCGTGTGAATACAGAGTTTATCAAGCTGATCGATGACCAGACCATTCAGATGCGTGTATGGGAGCGTGGTTCAGGAGAAACTTTGGCCTGCGGTACCGGCGCCTGCGCCTCTGCAGTGGCTGCCATTCTGACAGAAAAGGTAAAGGGAAATAAAGTTATCGTAGAATTGCTGGGCGGTACACTGGAGATCGAGTGGGATCGTGAATCCAACCAGGTATATCTGTCCGGACCGGCCACAACCGTATTTAACGGAGAGATTGATCTCTGATCTCGTGAAAGATTCTGATTTTATAAAGAAAAACGATGGATTTTGTCGTGGAAACAGATGAAAGGAATAGAATCTTCTAATAAGAGTGTCCTGCAGAGAACTATACATAATATATAAAGAATGATAAAATAAAAAAGCCCAAAGAGGCCAAAGCACTGCATAAAGACGGAAGGCGGTTAGCAATCAACTCCGAGAGGAGGTGAGGCTTATGCGTATTACGTTACATATTGGCAAATATACTGTCACTATCATCGTAAAAAGCAGAAATCGCCACTCGGCAAAGTAGCGATTTCTAAAAATTTTTAGGATTTAACACGATGCTGACCGCCTGACAGCAGTGCTTTGTTATGTAAATATAATAAAACGATTTTTTCTACATGTCAAGAAGAGCAGCCGAATATATGCAAGGTCTATTTTCTGAGAATGAAAGTAGCCGCATCATAATCTGTGGTGATTCCGAACGAATGTGAGCAATCATGGATACGTGGTGGGAAGCGCGTATGTGGCGCTTGCCATGTCCGTTTTTTATGATATCAGGTGTCATAATCTTCCAGGAAGCTATGCTTGACACCGTCTTTTTTATATCCGAGTACCACGTCCAGATGCACGTTTTCCATGCAGCGGAGCAGGTTGGTCTCTACGTGGGGATTGCTTTCTTTCAGCTTTGCAATAATGCGTTTGGTTTCCATACGCTTGGAAGCGGAGTCACCCTTGGCCCGGGCGTCGTCACTGTAGTGTTCTGCGGTGAAGTGGCAGGCGCAGCGGATGAAGGTCAATTTATTGTAATCTCGCCAATGCAGCACGTCCTCCTCGCGGACAAAATACAGGGGGCGGATCAGTTCCATGCCTTCGAAGTTTGTGCTGTGAAGCTTGGGCATCATAGTCTGGGTCTGGCCGCTGTAGAGGATACTCATGAGGGTGGTTTCAATGACATCATCGAAATGGTGGCCGAGAGCGATTTTGTTACAGCCCATTTCCTTCGCCATGCTGTAGAGGTAGCCCCGGCGCATTCTGGCGCAGAGATAGCAGGGAGATTTTTCGATGGTAAATACGGCATCGAAGATCGTGGTCTCAAACATGGTAAAGGGTATGTTTAGAAGCTTTGCATTATAAAGAATCTGATGCAAAGTCTCATCGGTATAACCCGGATTCATAATCAGAAATTTCACATCAAAATCGAATTTGTTACGGCGTTTCAGTTCCTGAAAGCATTTGGCCATCAGCATGGAATCCTTGCCACCGGAAATACAGACGGCGATGCTGTCGCCTTCTTTGACCAGTTCATACTCGGTAATGGCCTTGACGAAACGGCTCATGATTTCTTTCTTGAATTTTTTCCGCAGGCTCTGCTCGATATCCTTCAGACGGGAGGCTTCTGTGTCCTCCGGTGTCAGAGTAATTTCCGGAAAATTTTCCACGATCCTGGCCTTTGGGATGATCTTTTCTTGTACTTCCATACATTTATTGTCTGTGCAGGTTTTATTTTCTGTAGTCATATCTGCTGTTATGAATCCTTTTTTATATTTCCCATAGCTGTATCTCACCTTGTAAAGATTCCGGGAGTTCAATTTTCTCAGCCTGTTGGAATGCTTTTTGGCATGCGTATGAATTGCCAGATGAAGAATTCTTAGGCTTCATGGATGTGCGGAATCAGTCCTGGCGCATCAAAATTTACAATGATTCCGAAGGGATGTGAGGAATCATGTATGATTTATGCTTAAAGTATATTGCAAAATTATATATAGAAAAGATGAGAATGTAAACGATGTAAAAAATTTTTTTGTAAGGTAAAGATTTCATTTGAATTAAATTTTATTTGTAACAATGGGTAAATACAAGCAAATGCAGATTAATTCTTGCCCGCAAAAGGTTTACAAACGGTACAAAAACGGGTATACTAGTATACATAAAGAATAATAAAATAATATTTTCAGAAGTGTAAATGGACAGCATGTTTTTCATAGATTTAGGAATCGTTAATACTATTAGAAAGAAGGAGGAGCTGCCATGCTGACATTGGAAGAGATTAGAGAATACAAGAAAAAACTGGGATATTCTACCAGACAGCTTTCAGAGCTTTCCGCTGTGCCACTGGGGACTTTGCAGAAAATTTTGCAGGGCGAGACGAAGACACCCAGATATCATACGATGCAGGCATTGGAACGTGTTCTGTTGCGGAATGAACAGGGATATAAGGAAAATCATCAGAGCGTATCCTATACAGCGCAAGGACAGGAGACGAATCTGGTCGCTGAAAGTGTAGCTGCTTATCGCTTTGATTCGGCACCATCGAAAAATAAGGCTGCTCTGGAAAAGAAAGCGGGCGAAAAATCCGGTCTAAGTCAGAAAAATGGTGATTATTATGAAGGAATTGCAGGCTATCCGGAGTTTGAGGGCTGGATGGGAAAAAGGCAGGGAGAGTTTACGGTTAGTGATTATTATGCCTTGCCGGATGACATATGTGCAGAGTTGATTGACGGCCGCCTCTTTCGAATGGATTCACCTTCCTTTGTACATCAGAGTGTAGCGGGGGAAGTATATCATCAGTTGCTTACTGCGATTAAAAAAAATAATGGTAAATGCAGACCGATGATGTCTCCTTTGGATATACGTCTGGATGAGGACGAATTTACGATGCTACAGCCGGATCTCCTGATTCTTTGTGATGAAAAGAAGATACGGCGCTGGGGTGTGATGGGCGCACCGGATTTCGTACTGGAAGTTATTTCCATGAGTAGTATGAAGAGGGATTTTGTCATAAAAATGAGCAAATATATGAATGCAGGTGTCAGAGAGTATTGGATGGTAGATCCGATCAATAAGCGCCTGATCGTTGTCCTTTGTGATGAGGATATGCCTTATATTGGTCCTCTTTCCGGGAAAAGAGGTCTGCATATATATGATGCGCAGGTGGAAGTGGACCTGGATGCGCTGGCGGCACTGATCGTGGAGTATCCGGAGTAAAATTATCATGTTTGAAGTGGGGCCTGATTTGGATGAATGCTACGTTTGAAGGAGTAGAGATTCATGAAAAACAGATGTTTGTGGAGTTTGTGTGAAAAAGAAAATGCAGCGAAGGTAAAAAAGGAGTTTACATTTTCGGCAGGTGCATGATAGAATGCAGGAAATAAAGAAATTTTGGCCGGCTTTTAAAGCGTGAAATCAGGAGGAAATGCCATCCTCCGTGATTTCGCGCTTATTTTTATGATACGGGGTTTCGAAGGCAGGAAAAATTGGCGCACTAACCCCTTGTGGGTTAGTGTAGACACTTTTTCATAGCTTTCGAAACCCAACAAAACCGATGCCTAAGTATGCAATGCAAAGGTCCGGTGGACATTTGCATGCAGACGTAGGGATGCGACTGAAAGGAGCAGGCCAGATCAAAAGGAGAAAGAAGAGAAGATTTTATGGGAGAAAAAATGAATCGTAAGAACAAGATGGAAGTCATGCCCATGGGCAAGCTGGTACTGGATATGTCTTTGCCGATGATGCTGTCACTTCTTATTCAGTCACTTTACAATATTGTGGATAGTATTTTCGTGGCGCGCTTAAGTGAGCAGGCGCTGACGGCTACCTCGCTGGCCTATCCGATTCAGATGCTGATGATCGCTGTGGCAGTCGGCACGGCCGTCGGTTTGAATGCAGTGCTTTCGAAGACGCTGGGCGCAAAGCAATTCGAGGCGGCATCCCAGGTAGCGACGACAGGTGTTTTGCTCTCTGTGATCAGCGGTCTGGTATTTACTGTGATCGGCCTCTTCTTTTCCGGCGCCCTGGCTCATGCCTTTACGGGAAATGCAGAGATTGCAGCAGAATGTAAATCCTATCTTTTTATCGTTATGGTATTTTGCCTTGGTAATGTGGTGTCTATCATGTATCAGCGTCTGATGCAGGCGACGGGAAAGACCTTTCTCAGCATGGTCATCCTGGTGGCAGGTGCTGTGACAAATATTATTCTGGATCCGATCATGATCTTTGGTATGTTTGGATGCCCGGCACTGGGTATTCGCGGCGCGGCGATCGCGACTGTCATCGGACAGTGGATCAGTATGTTCGTGGGATTGATTTTGCAGGCAAAGGTCAACAGAGAGATTACGGTATCCTTTAAAGGCTTTCATATCAATGGCAATCAGGTGAAGGCGATTTATAAAATAGGTTTTCCGACCATCATCACCCAGGCTATGCAGAGCATGATGATTACTTGCGTAAATGCCATTCTGCAGCCATTTTCCACGACAGCGGTTGCCTTCTTTGGCGTCTACTATAAATTGCAGACCTTCCTTTTTATGCCGATGAACGGCCTGGGACAGGCGGCGATTCCGATCATCGGATTCAACTTTGGCGCAAGGAATAAAAAGAGAATCAATGAAGCGGTTCGTGTGGTTTATCCGGCAGCGGTCTGTATTGCACTTGCCGGAACCCTTGTGTTTATGGCAATTCCGTCGGGACTTTTGGGATTATTTGCGGCCAGTGAAGAGATGCTTGCGATGGGTGTGCCGGCCCTCAGGATCATTGCGCCGACCTTTGCCCTGGCTTCCGTGACGCTGGTATCCGGCTATATGGCTTCCGGCATGCAGGATGGTGTGACAAATATGATCGCGGCTTTGCTTCGTCTCTTTTTGCCGCTGATTCCATGTGCCTGGCTGCTGGCGAAAGTCGGTGGTATCGGAGTTGTGTGGTATGCTTTCTGGATTTCGGAGATTTGCGCGTTGGTCTTTGCAGTGCTGCGCATGAAGAAGCTCTTCGGGAAAAAGTTGGCGGGGATGTGATTTTTGGTTTATGACGAACGCAAAAACGTTTATTATCTCCTCCAGGGACCGCTCGCGCTTAGGTCCTCGCGTAACGGTACTAAATTCGACCTTCGCCATAGGCTCGGTCTCATTTGCATTGCATGCGTAAGGAGTTGCCAGTGGCAAGTCCTGAAGCTAAGTGCCGACGCTGTGGAAGTCCCTTACGGAGATAATAAACGTTTATACTGTTGATTTATAAATATGCTTAAAAATCACGTTTGGAGTGGTTATGCTATGGTGATTGGCTGGTGGAGGTGGTACAATGTATAAAATCTCCGGTTTGCTAATGAAGGGGAGACAATTTAATTCAGTGGAAGAGTGTTTTGCGCTCGGTTACGCCGCGGCGAGAAGGCCTGAGGCGTTCTTGAATCAGACAGAAAGGGAATATTATAATGGCAGAGGTAATTCTTACAGCGGATAATTTTGAAGCAGAAGTGTTAAATTATGAGGGGCTTGTACTGGTGGATTTCTGGGCAGTTTGGTGTGGCCCTTGTCAGATGCTGGGACCGATCATTAAAGAGATCGCAGAGACAGAGAAGGACCTGAAGGTAGGAAAGATTGACTGTGATACACAGGCAGCGCTGGCTATCAAATATGGCGTAAGCTCTATTCCGACACTCATCGTCTTCAAAAATGGTAAGGAAGTGAACAGAAGCGTGGGATTTATACCGAAAAATCGGGTGATGGATCTGGTGGATGCAGTGAAATAAATTTTAAATCAGTGGAAGAACGCTTGGGGCGTTCTTGAAAATACACGGAAATATTATTTCTGTAAGATTTAAATGAAAAGAACGGATTTGCATGCAAAAGCAGGCAGGTCCGTTCTTTTTTAGAAAATTTCAACAAATCTATTTGGGGATTATTTTCCTGAGCGCAGAATGTCAATGACAAATAATTCCCCGCCGGAAACCTTGAAGCGTATATTCCGGCTTCCGTAAGTCAGACCGTAGATTCGTTTCGGATCATTCTGATAGGAAGGCCGGGGGTCTTCGCGGAGGACATCCATGAGCCCGGGGCGTTTTTCTGCCGGAATCTGCGCCAGAAGTTCTGCCGGGAAGTGTACCTGCAGGTATGTACGATTGATCTGTCCTGCAAAGCCGCTTGCGGCCTCCGGGTGACTGTCGGCATAGGGCAGATAAGGTTTGACATCGTAGATGGGCGTGCCGTCCATCAGGTCAGCGCCTTTGACGATGAGAACCGTGCCTGTCTCCGGACGATATTCGATCTTTATGAGTTCCACCGAGGATAAGCCGATCGGGTTTGGACGGAAGGGGGAGCGGCTGGCGAAGACGCCGACCCTGGTATTGCCGCCGAGCTTTGGCGGACGGACTGTGGGATGCCAGCTATTGCCCGTATCGGATTTTTTTTCTGTACGCGGAGCGTGGTCGGCAATCTCACGGGAGGTATTGCTACCGGCCAGGGCTGACGAAGCAGCTCTTTGCTTTTCAGCGGTCGTCTGATCAGTGCGGGCATAGCGGTTGCCGGAAAATCCCCAGATAAGCCAGATATAAGAGAAGCCTTCCAGGTTACGAAAGGCTTCCGGAATAGCATATTCTTTTTCAAAGATGATTTCCGAGAGAGTGTCGGCCAAGCCGCTTTGCCGCGGTATGCCGAATTTCTCCGGAAAATCATTGTGGATATAGGCAATGGGGGTGAGAGTGAGCTCGTTCATAAATTTTTGCCCCGTCTTATTCTGCTGTGGTCTCTGCCTTAGGAGCAGAGAAGAAATCCAGTGCCATGCTTTTCGGCAGCTTGATTTCCAATGCCTGCCAGATGACATCCTGTACACATTCGACAGGGACGATTTCCAGAACTTCCACGACTTCCGGTGCCACGTCTTTGAGATCCTCTACATTTTCCTTCGGAATCAAAACCTTCTTTATGCCGGCGCGCTGGGCAGCCATGAGTTTTTCCGGTAAACCGCCGATCGGCAGTACCTGTCCGCGGAGGGAAATCTCGCCGGTCATGGCCAGTGTCGGACTGACACTTTTGCCTGTGATCAGAGATACCAGGGCAGTAAACATGGTGATACCTGCGGAGGGGCCATCCTTTGGCACGGCGCCTTCCGGAATGTGGATATGGATATCCTTGTCAGTAAGGTTCAGGTTTTCGCCGGCAAAGGTAGATTTCAGGAGGCTGAGCGCGATCGTCGCAGACTCTTTCATGACATCACCCAACTGTCCTGTGAGGACGACATTGCCGCCACCGTTCATGGCAGTTGTTTCGATGAAAAGAATCTCACCACCCACCGGTGTCCAGGCAAGACCGGTAGCCACGCCGGATGGGCATTTCTTTAATGCACGGTCATGGAAAGCGGTTTTGGTACCCAGATATTTGGGGATATCTTTCTCTTTCACAGATATCTTTTCGATGATGCTATTTTCAGTGATTTTTTTCTCTGCCGATTTTTCTGTTGAAGCATTTGCAGCAGAGTTTATTTCTGCGCTCATGTTTGCTTCATAATTTATTGAAGCGTTGCTTTCGGACGACAAAGGAGCTAAGTGATCATTGTCTGCACTGATGCCGGCAGCTTCTGCTGCGCTAGCCAGTTTTGCAGCCTTGCGCGCTTCTTTTTCGGCTTTCTTACGTTCATTTTCTGCGACAGATCGGCTCATGACGATCTCAGCGGCTGTTTTACGGCAAAGAATATCCAGCTGTTTTTTTAGTCCCCGGACGCCGGCTTCCATGGTATAGTCATCGATAATGCGCCGGATCGCGCCGTCGCTGATCTGCAGCTGTTTTTTCTCCAGACCGGCTTCCTTTAATGAACGCGGAATCAAATGTTTCTTTGCGATATGTAATTTGTCAATCGGCGTGTATCCCGGCAGCTGGATGACTTCCATACGGTCCAGCAGTGGCTGGGGGATGCCGTCGTAGCTGTTGGCTGTACAGATGAAAACAACCTTGGAAAGATCATATGGCACATTCATGTAATGATCCGTGAAGGTATTATTTTGCTCCGGATCCAGCACCTCCAGCAAGGCGCTGGCAGGATTGCCGTTATAGCTCTGGTCCAGTTTGTCCAGCTCATCGAGTACAACGACAGGATTCATAGCGCCGGAGCGCTTGATGCCATCCATGATACGGCCCGGCATAGCGCCGATGTAGGTACGTCTGTGACCGCGGATTTCTGCTTCATCCCGGACACCGCCCAGGCTGACGCGGACATATTTGCGGCCAAGGGCGGCAGCTATGCTTTTTCCCATGCTGGTTTTACCGGTGCCGGGGGCACCGATGAAGAGCAGAATAGATCCGCCTTCGTCCTGTTTCAGGGACATGACGGCAATCTGCTGCAAAATACGTTCTTTTACTTTTTTCAGACCATAGTGGTCTTTGTCGAGAATTTTTGATGCTTTTTCCAGATTGATCGGAGGAATTTCATCCACGGTCCACTTCAGATCGGTAACAAAATCCAGATAGGTTTCCAAAGTTGCCCGTTCCGGATCATTTGGCTGCGCCTGCATATAGCGCTTCAGCGCACGCTCCACTTCAGTGCGGGCTTCTTCGGGCATACCGGATGCGGCGATTTTTCGCACATATTCATTTTCTTCTGTGACAGCATCAGGATCCAGTTCTGCCAGTTCATCCTGCAGGAGGGCCAGCTGCTTTTGGATGGCGGCCTTCTTATAGAGGTTACCTTCAGCATCGTTATAGCGTTTGTTTATATCGACCTGCATATCCACGGTGCCTTTGAAGCGCAGCAGCGCCTCCTGGATCAAAATACCTCGGGCGCTCATGCGGTCTACAGCGAGGAGAGCATATTTCTCCTCCGGTGTCATGTTCAGGAACTGACAGAAGACAGCGCCGTAGTCCATGAGGGAGTGACAGCTTTTCAGATAGCCCTGTACGACCTCGCCGCCCTGCATATGCTCGGAGAGACTGATGGTGATCTGTTTTAAGTCATCTAATAATTCATGCTCGCCGTCAGCCGTGATATCCCGCTCCTCCGGTACATAGGAAAAATCACCGGTGAGATAGCCGTTTTCATTGACCATGGATTGCAGACAAACTTTCTCATGGGTCATAGCATGCAGATGTGTACCCAGCGGGGATTCGCTGATATCCAATACTTCTGCAATAACACCCATGCCAAAAAAGTCTTCCATCACGATGTCTGGTGTCGGCTTTTTCTTACTGATCGGCAGAAAGACAGCCAGATTATCGGATTTTTTCAAAAATTCTTTTTCGTCAGCAGAGAATTCATTGATCCCGAGCTGATAGTCTACCTCCGGGAGAATGACTGTGTCGAAAAAAGGAATGATCATGTAGTTCATGTATTTCTATACTCCTGTTTCAGTATGTTTTTTGTCATAGATGCAAAATTATCTTCTATTGTCTGTTTTAGCTTTTAATGTCTGTTTTAGTAAACAATATTGTTAGCACTCTTTTTATACGAGTGCTAATTTATTATAACATGGAAGAGACTCGTGTCAATGGAAAAATTGCGGACGGGGTGTGGGTGCAGACAGGGAGGGGACAGAGGGAGGG
>R14__coassemble_380_pt1 | contig 33458 bp, 23 predicted proteins | sample R14__metabat2_high_PE_005 | metagenome-assembled genome bin R14 | reverse complement strand
TTTCCCTCTGTCGCAGCTTCCTCCGCTTCATCGTCCTCTTCCGGCTCGATGTCGATCAGATGATTTTTCACTGCATCAGCTTCCTCTGTCTCCTCGTCCTCTTCCGGCAGGGTGTCGATCAGATGTTTTTCCTCTGCGCCAGCTTCTTCTGCCGCCTCTTCCTCCATCAGAATCGGGGCCGGTTCAGCCGCCTCATCATCATCAAAGCTAATCATGATCGGCTGCGGGCCTTCTTCATCATCCGCATCGAACTGCATAGCAAAAGGTGCCAGCTCATTTTCTTCTTCCTGCTCCAAAGAATCAAGCAAAGCCCTGGTCTCCTCTGAAAGCTCCGGCAAACCATCCTCTTCTCGCAGCTTCGGAATAAGAAATTCCGGCTCCTCTCTTTCAGACGCAACAGCTACTTCCGTCTTTGCTGTTTCTGTATCCCGGAAGGTCTCTGCTTTTCTATCAGCATCTACTGTCGCACTCTTCTGCGCTTCCCCGGCAATTTCTGCCCGGATATCCGCTTTTTTCTCCGGATTACTTTCCGATGGCACTGTCTGCACAGCCGCTTCCTTTGTCTTCAGCTCGGCTACACTTTCCGCTGTCTCATAAAGTACTGCTTGGTCTGCGGTAGCTTTCTCCGGCAAGCGGCTCTTTTCCTCGCTCGGCTTCTCAGGGATAACAAATGCGGGCGCATCCTCTTCCATACGAGCTTCCTGCTCCTTGATCAGGGCCGCCAGCTGTGCCAGGTTCATTTTCTGTACCACGCCAGCCTTCTGCTCCGGAAGCCGAAGCTCCTCCTGCGCATCAGCTTCTGCAGATGCTTTCTGCGCTTCTGCCGCTTTCTGCTGTTCTTCCTTCAGCTTCATCTCTTTTCGCTGCTGCTCATCCAGCTTCGCTTTTTCTGCGTTCTCAACAGCTGTGCGGGCCTTGCCTACTGCCTTTGACAAAAGGCCGCCTTCCATGGCAAACTCTTCGAAATCACTTTCCCGGTCTGCTTTTTCCGCTGCGTTCTCTGCTGCATTAGCTTTCTCTTCCTCTGCTTCCTGCAGCTTCTTTTCATTTTCCCTGGCAATACGGGCACCGGTTACGTCTTCCTTCAGATTCTTCTTAATAAAGGAAGCCATATCACTGAGATTTTCTCCACGCATAGAATTACGGCGGATTTCTTCCTCTCTTGCCTTCTGTTCTTCCTCTACATTTTTAAATTCTTTGGATTCGGCATCAAAAACGATCACCGGCCTGGGCGCTTTTTCTTTTTTCTCTGCTGCCTTACTTTCTTTATGCTGATCCTTACCGGAAATAAATTTGCCGGCAGTTCTGCCCGTACGGTAGGCTTCCGACTGCAGCTGCTCGATATCCCGCAAAAGATCTTCGATATCCACCGTAGGCTCTACATTCCGGCGGATCGTCTCCGCTTCGCTCTCCTTAGCATTCTCTGCTTCTTTTTCTGCAGCATCCTTCGCTTCAGCCTTATCTCTTTTGGCGACATTCTTTGCCTGCTCTGCCTGGCTGTCAGACCTGTTCTTTACAGCTGTCTTCGATGCCTCTTCTGTCTTCTTTTCTTCCGCTGTTTCTTTTACCGCTTTCTTTTTCTTCTTTTTCTTTTTTGATGCCGGTGCTTTTTCAGCCCGCTCCTGGTCTGCGCTTGCTTTTACGACACCCATATCCTCAGCCTTTGCTTTTTTCGCGCCTTCTTCATTACTGTACTCTTTTGCAGCTACAGCTTCCTTTGTATCTTCCTTTGCAGGCTTCACTTGCGCTGTCTCTCTGACTTTTTCTTTTTTATCAGCAGATTTTTTCTTTTTCCGCTTTACTCTTTCCTCGATATCTGCATCGGGATCTTCTTTTACAGTCTTTTTCTTTGCTGCACGCTTATCTGCAGATGCTGCTGCAGCCTCTTCTTCCATAATAGCCCTCACAGAAGCTGCCAGCGCTGCGTCAGAATCCTCTTCTCCGGCATTCTCTTTCTTCTCCCCGGCAATGTCTTCTGCAGTCTGTGCTTCTGATTCTTTGCTCTTATCTGTTTTCTTTTTTGTCTTTTTTTCTTTTTTCGGCTTTGCTACTTCATTGACCGACGCGAGTACTTCCTTTTTATTACTCTTTTCAGCCTTTTCTACATCCTTCACTTTTTCTGCAGCCTTTGTTTCTACTACAGTTTCCGCGCCTTCTTGCGCCTCTGTCTCACCTACAACTGTCAGCTCTTCTGCAGCTTCGGTCACTTCTGTCCCATTTTCTGCCTGCAAGGCTTCCATGACCTGAGTGCGTGTTTCCTGCTGTCCTGCCATGACCTGATTCATACGGGCACTTTTTTCCCGGTCAAAGCCTTCGGTACTTTCCATCTCGAAAACAGTACGCACTGTAAGCAGGATCAGCTTAATGTCCTTCAGGATAGACTGATCCTCGATATACATCAGATCCAGCAGCAGCTTATCATAGGCAGATGTATTATATTTGCCGAAAATCTGAGCATAGCCTGTCAGACCGCCCTTCACACGCAGGCGGTATTTGAACTCCGGCAGCTCCTTCGAATATAATTCTGTATGCTCCACACGCTCCGGACGTGGTCCTACGAAACTCATATCACCCGCCAGAATATTGAAAAACTGTGGCAGCTCATCGACACGCACCTTACGGATCACACGACCCACTTTGGTGATACGCGGATCATTCTTGGTGGCAGGAATCGCGCCATAACGCTCCGCATCTATTTTCATACTGCGGAATTTCAGGATCTCAAAGACTTTCATATTCTTTGTATGACGTTTCTGCTTATAGAAGACAGGACCGCCATCCTCGAATTTAATACAGATGGCTGTGATCAGCATAATAGGAGATGTAATAATGATAAAGATCAAAGACAGCACAATATCCATGACTCTCTTTTCGAAGAGCCAGAGCTTGTTCTCATAGGTATAATCATATTTCATCAGCGGTGTATCCAGCAAATGGCGCACAGAACTTCCCGTGGACAAAATATCATCGATTTCAGGGGTATAATAGAAATTCTTATGATTCTGAAGACAGGCCTGGACGAATCTTCCTCTGACCTCGTCCTCCACCTCATAAAGAATGACAGACTCCGTCACCTTCATATACTGGTTCAATACCTTCTCGTCCAGATCAGAGGCTTCCGTAGAAACGATTTTGAAGAGGTGGCTATACTTCAGCAGAAGACGCGCTTCGAACTGCAAGGCATTCTCCAAAGGAATATTTTTTCCGTAGATGACCAGTGTCTTTTTCGGGGTAACCGATTTCATGAAGTATCGTTTGGTCACAAAGGTGATCACAACGGTACAGATCAGCTGCAGAACAACCGTGATCGCGCCCGGAATAATATTTACATACTGGTTGTAGATCAGACAGCATTCCATGTACAGCACAAAATCCGCTGCCGCAAATGAAACAAACTGCTTAAAGATAATATCGCCTATGCTCGATGATGCAATACGAAATGCGCTGTATACATTACAGAGCCAGGAATAGACAATATAAAAAATAAGTACCGAAACAAGACCTCCGCGGATACGATAGGTCTGAAACGTGTACTTATTGTAGAGATAGAACCAGACCATTGCAAACAATCCCACAATGCAAAGTCTGTAAACAAATTTCGCTGTATTGGTTACTTTTTTGTCACCCATATTCAAAAGAGCCCCTTATTTTTATTATATAGTACTTGCTATATCTCCAAAAGAGCGCACTTACCCCTGCGCATACTTAGGTGCAGTATACCATCTTCATCCTTTTGTTGCAAGTTTCGGGCTTCTTTCTAAACGAAAGTTTATAAGTTTCATGGCAATGTCAGCTGAAGCTGAAACAAAGCTGAATCCGGTCTGTCTGACCTTTGTGTACATACTAAGGCATCGTATTCCCGGGGTTCGCTATAGCATAAAGAAAGGGCAATCGCCGAAGCGATTGCCCTTAGACTCATCTTTTCAGATCAGCTTACTGTTTGCTTATCTGTAGATGACGCATTTGGTTCCTGCCGGAATGTTATAGTAGATCCATTTGCAGCCTTCCAGTGGGTGACGGATGCATCCATGGGAAATATTTGCTCCCAGGGTACCATCCATAACCTGTGTAGGTCCTGCGTTCTGATAATACAGAACAGAATGAATCATGATAGATCCGCTGACACGTGTTGCATAGAAGCAGCGGCTGTAACCACTGTCGAAGTAGTATACGCGGTCAGAAATGGTGAACTCACCTGTAGGTGTAGGTGTTGCATCTGCACCCATGGTATTCTGCCATGTATGAATTTTAGTCCATGCGCCGTCTACGATTTTCTCATATACGTTTGTATAATGATAAGTATAGTTGATCAGTATCAGATATTTCGTACTACTTGAGTAATTCTGCGCCTTCTGATCCATCGCCAGCTGTGATGAGCTAACGAATGTCTGACGGAACATGTCGTATACATCAGATCTAAAAGAAGCTTTCGCCTGACGCCATTCCTGTGTTCCCCATCTTGCAAAATGGGCAATGTAAGCAGCTGTATCTGCGCCATATGCAGCACGAAGGTCACTATACTTCTCATAGTAATAGTAGAAATCATATACCATAGACATTTCCAGTCCCTGGTACTTAGTAGTTGCATTAGCAAATCCTGTAAAGATTGTCTTAAAGTTATTGTACTCTGTGGTATCGTAAGATGCTTTTGCTTTTTCGCCTTTTACGATGCCTGTCTTTACGAAATACTCGAGCAATGACTGGTCATCATCACCACAAGCCTTTACAGCGTCCGCATTGTTCGCTTTATAGTACTCATAGTCATAGATATCAGCAAGCTCATAATCTACGTATTTGGTCACCGGATCAACCATCTGTGTAACGCCTGTTGTCTGATCCAGGCCTGCAGCATATCCCCAGCGGATATAGTGCAGATAGTAACCTGCATAGTTGGTTCCGTATGTACGACGGAGGCTAGCATAAGCATAGCGATAGGATTTCTCATCGAATGTAGCGATACCCTGTCTCTCGCCTGCCATACCCCATCTTACGAAGTTTGCAAGTGTGGCTACGTCATCATCACCGAAGGCATCTCTTACATCCGGATATTTGGTCTGGAAATAATTGAAATCATATACCAGTGCGTAATCGATACCATCCTGTACTGTGACGCCGCCGATCAGCTGTGTAATACCGGTTACCAGATCACGTCCCTCACCATAGCCCCATTTCATATAATGGAGATAGTAGCTTGGATAATTAGTACCGTAAGCAGCACGAAGGTCAGCATATGCTAAGCGATAGGATTTTGCATCAAATGTAGCGATACCCTGTCTGCCGGCTTCCATACCCCATCTGACGAAGTTCGCAAGTGTGGCTACATCATCATCACCAAAAGAATTGTAGACATCCTCGTTTGCTGAGAAATACTTGTAATCATAGACCAGTGAGTAATCCACACCGTTGAGTGTAGTTACTGTATTCTGCAGCTCTGTGATACCTGTTACCTGATCACGTCCCTCAGAATAGCCATACTTCATGTAATGCAGATAGTACTTTGTATAGTCAGTTCCATATGCGCGACGCAGGTCAGCATATGCATAACGATAGGATACTACATCAAATGTAGCAATACCCTGTCTCTGTCCTAACATTCCCCATCTTACGAAGTTTCTCAGTGTGGCTTCCTCATCATCACCGAATGCATCATAGACATCCTGATTAGCTGAAAAATATTCATAGTCATAAACCAGGGAATAATCTACACCATCCAGTACTGTCAGATGTTTGGTGGCCAGTTTTACCTCTTCTGTAGCTACCTCTGCGGCCGGTGTCTCTGCGACCTCCTCGGTTACTTCGGTCTCTGCTGTGTCAACGGCTTCCTCTGCTTCCGCCTGAAGGTCCTCGACCACTTCGCTGTCGGCTGCATCCTCTGTCACGATGACGTCCTCTGTGATCGCGTCTTCCTGTACTTCGGATACTTCCTCTGCTACAACTTCTGCAGCTGCAGCATCCTCAACGATTGCTTCAACTTTTGTTTCCTCAGATGTCTCTGATTCCAGCTCATCAGCGTAGACTGCATTTGCATTTACAGTTACGAATGTGCTCACTCCTGCTACCAAGAACAACATCATAAAGATGCGCAGAAGTGTTCTTCTAAATTGTTGCATTATTTTATACTCCTTTCTCTAGATTTTCGTATCGTAATTCATAAGAAATTCCGACACTTTCTTTTTTGTTCTCTGTATTGCATTATCCACAGATTTCGGGCTTTTGTCCAGTCTTTCTGAAATGTTTCTATAATCAAATCCATCCAGATATAATTCTGTCACCTTCCGCTCAAAAGGGCTTAAAATGCTGAAAATTTTCTCTTTTAGTGCCTCTTCTGCCTCTTTATCGAGAAATATTTTTTCCGGATCACTCATCAGATCCGGTTCCCTCGTTTTCTGCTCTTCCTCCATGTCAAAGATTGACACAAAGCCGGCAAGGGGCAGATTTTTCAGACTTTCAGAGGATTTGATCGCCGAATACATCTGTCTGCTAATACAAAGTGCCGCAAAAGTAGGGAAAGAAGCCTCTCCTGACTTAAAATGCTTAATGGCCTTGAATAATCCCAGCATACCCTCCTGCAAAAGATCATCCTTATCCGCGCCGGTCAGATACAGGGTTCTGGCCCTGGCCCGGACCAGCCTCTTGTATTTTTCCAGCAAAAACTCTGCTGCGCCGTCATCACCCATCTGATAACGGCGCACAAGCTCTTCGTCACTATATTCCTGATAATTCATATCAGCCTCTCTGTCTGGAAATCTCGAAGCCCAGCACGCCTGCTGCTACAGATGCGTTCAGGGAATCGATGTCTCCCTTCATAGGAATAGAAGCAATGAAATCACATTTTTCTTTGATCAGACGGCTGACACCATCGCCTTCATTGCCGATGATCAGACCGATGGAGCCCTTCAGCTCCAGCTGATACATGTTTGTGCCGCCCATATCTGCGCAGACAAACCACATGCCGTCCTTTTTCAGCTGGTCAATAGTATTGCCAAGGTTTGTCACCTTTGCCACCGGTGTATAATTCAACGCACCCGCAGAAGCTTTGGCTACCGTGACCGTCAGTCCTGCTGCCCTGTGCTTTGTAATAATGACACCGTGGGCGCCGCAAAGATTCGCGGTACGGATGATCGCGCCCAGATTGTGTGGATCCTCAATACCGTCCAGCAGGAAGATAAAAGGCGACTCGTCCTTCTCCTCTGCTTTTTTCAGAATATCCTCCAGTGTTGCATAATGATATGCCGCTACATAGGCGATCACGCCCTGGTGGGCGCCTGTCTGCGACATCTGATTCAGCCGCTCTTTCGTCACGAAATTCATGATCGTGCCGGATTTTTTAGCCATTCTGGTAATCGTAGAAATGGCGCCGTCATGCAGATCCTTCTGGATAAAAATCTTGTCCACATCTCTGCCGGAGCGGAAAGCCTCTGTCACCGCATTTCGTCCCTCGATACGATTCGGATTATCTGCATAATCCTCAGCAAAGCCGTCCTGCAGCTCTGTATCTGCCGGAATATTTTCATTTTCTGATGCTGCATAATCTTCCTCATAGATAGCCTCTGCAGGCATTTCCTGCTCTGTCGCAGCGGCCTCCGGAATCTTCTTTTTCATCTCAGCCTTATCATCTGAAAATTTCCTTCCGCTCTTTTTCTCTTTTTTATTGTCCTTACGCTGCTCTTTTCTTTCCTGTTTGAAGGTGCCCTTTTTAGTTTCCTTCAGGCTATCTTTTTTAATTTCCTTCCGGTTATCCTTTTTGGCTGCTTTATTCTCTGCTTTATTTTCTTTTTTATCCTGAAAACTATCTTTGCGCTGGTCTTTCTTTGTTTCCTTTTTCGCATCCTTATCTTTACGCTGATTCTTTTCTTTAGGCTGCTCCTGCGCATAGCGTTTTTCGTTATTTTTTTCTTTTTTATCCCCGAAGCGTTTTTTATCCTGACGTCCGTCCTTGTCTTTTTTGGATTTCCGTCTGCTGTCCTCTGTCACTTCGAATCCGGTTACCTTTCTTTTTCCCTTCAGGCTCTTTCTTTCCTCATCAGTAATTTCTTTCGCCTTACCTACTGTCTGCTCCTGATAAGAAAGATACTCATCCAGTGTCTTGAAGCGCTTTTCTTCCTTCTTCCACTGTCTCTTGCCAAATTTATTTTCCATGTAAATCCTTTCTATGTCGGATCAGGCTATCCTCTTTTGCGCATGCTTTCGTCCGGAAAACTTTTATACGCAATCTAAAAGTTCCCTCAGATATTCTCTCCTAATCCCAACTTCACCAGATCCACGATCCGGTCCATCTTTTTCTGCAGATATAAATAGCCAACCAAAGCCTCAAAACCGGTTGCCATACGATAATCTGCAAAGCTCGCATTTTTGGCCTTGGTATGAGACTTGGCATTTCTGCCGCGGCGCAGCACATTACTCTCCTCTTCCGTCAGAAAAGGCGCAAGACGCTCAGCCATCTCTGCCTGTGTCTCCGCCTTTACAAGTGCGCTGGCCTGCTTATGCAGTTTATTGGCCGGCGCATTACCGCGCCGAACCAACACCGTACGAATCACAATCTCATAGACCGCATCACCAATGTAGGCCAGTGTCAAAGGTGAATACAGCTTCAGATCCAATTCCGGAAGGGCAAAAGCCGCTTCCAAATATTCAAAACTATTATCCATATCTTACTCAGGCTTTTTTCCACTTTACGCCTTCGCGTGTATCCATCAGCACGATACCCTTTGCCAGCAGCTCATCACGGATTTCATCTGCTCTGGCGAAGTTTTTCGCTTTTCTGGCAGCCTGGCGCTCTGCGATCTTCTGCTCGATCTCTGCATCCAGATTCTCTTCCTTGCGCTCTACGATCAATCCGAGAATATCTGTCAGCTCCAGCATCTCCTTCTTAACAGCCTCCGCAAAAGCTTTGGAAGAGTTCTCGGAAACTTCAGAGTTTGCGAAACGTACCAGCTCAAATACAGCTGCGATCGCATCTGCTGTATTGATATCGTCATCCATCGCTGCCTCAAATTTCTCACGGTACTGTTTCATCTCTTCCAGCTTGCCGCTCTCTTCTGCGCTAAGCTCTGTCACGCTTGCCTTTTCGATGGCAGATTTCAATCTGTCCATGGCTGTGATCATTCTCTCAAGAGAATTTTTGGATGATTCCATGATATCCGCGCTGAAATTCAGCGGACTTCTGTAATGTGCGGAAAGCATAAAGAATCGCAGTACATTCAGATCATATTTCTCACCGATCTCTCTGACGGTAAAGAAATTGCCCAGAGATTTACTCATCTTTCTGTTATCAATGTTCAGGAAGGCATTATGCATCCAATATCTGGCGAATTCACATCCGTTGCTGCACTCGCTCTGAGCGATTTCATTCTCATGATGCGGGAATACCAGGTCCTCGCCACCGGCATGGATATCGATGGAATCGCCCAGGTAACGTTTGGACATAACAGAACACTCAATATGCCAGCCCGGTCTTCCCTGGCTCCATGGTGCATCCCAGTAAGGCTCGCCTTCTTTTTTCGGTTTCCAGAGTACGAAATCCAGCGGATCTTCCTTCTGCTCTTCACCGGTTACCTTAATGGCGCGGAAACCGGAACGCAGGTCATCCAGATTCTTATGAGAAAGCTTGCCGTACTCTTTGAATTTTCTGGTACGGAAATATACAGTACCGTTCACATTATAGGCAAAGCCCTTCTCCTCCAGATCCTTGATCATCTTGATCATGCCCGGAATCTCTTTGGTTGCCATCGGATGTGTCGTCGCCGGTCTGACATTCATCGCTTCCATATCCTTTTTACATTCTGCGATGTATCTGGTGGAAATCTCCTCTGCCGGCACACCTTCCTCGATTGCTTTTTTGATGATCTTATCGTCTACGTCGGTAAAGTTTGATACATAGTTTACCTCATAGCCCTTGTATTCCATATATCTTCTGGCTGTATCGAAAACAATCATCGGTCTTGCGTTTCCGATATGGATCAGGTTATATACGGTCGGTCCGCAGACATACATTCTTACCTTTCCCGGCTCGATCGGTACAAATTCTTCTTTTCTTTTCGTTAATGTATTATATATTTTCATAATCCTCTCCATTCCACTGCTGTCCCGCAGTTTATAGTAGTTGATTTATTTGTTTCCTGTTTTTTCGCCGCATGCTTTCCGAAAACGGAACCGCTTCCGCAGATCTTGCTGCCTGCTCTTGCATTTGCATTTTTCTTCGGCAAATGTCAGCGAAAGCCGACCAAAGCGGCGCACCAAGTCACCCAAGAGCCTCGACTTGCATTTATCTCTGTCCGCAGCCCGGACAAGTGCTGCAGCCGCCCGCCTGTCCTTCTACATCCTGCAGGACCGAAACGATGGAACAGATGGCCTGGGTGGAAATCCCTTCCAGTGCGCCTGTAAATCCAAGCCCTTCCTCTGTCGTGGCTTTGATATTCACCTGATCGATCTCCAACTGCAAGGCCTTGGCTATATTCTCCGTCATCTGATCGATATAAGGACGAAGCTTAGGCTTCTGTGCGATGATCGTAGCATCGATATTTTCGATCACATAGAGCTTTTCCTGCAGCATCTGACCCACTTTTTTTAACAATTCGATACTGTCCGCACCCTTGTAAGCCGGATCTGTATCCGGAAAATGATAACCGATGTCCTTCAGCGCAGCCGCGCCAAGCAGGGCGTCCATGATCGCATGGGTAGCCACATCCGCATCCGAATGTCCGAGAAGTCCCTTTTCATAAGGCACCTCCACACCGCAAAGGATCAGTTTTCTTCCTTCCGCGAAACGATGTACATCATAACCGGTTCCAACTCTCATAAAATTTTTCCTTTACTTATTCTGCTTCCAAACCGCAAAAGTAAGACTTTAGTTAAATCCAAAGAGCTTCTGCGCTGCCAGATAACCCATCTTTGAAACCTTGCGTCCGCCGCGTCCCGGCAGATTCAGAGCAAAGCCCAGAAGTCCTCTTCTGATACGAATATAGGTCATCAGATCTGTCTCCTTCAGTTTCTTCCACAGCTCTTTCTTTTTATGCAGCGCTTCCGGTGTTCCGATACGGATACAAAGAATGGATGTCACTGACATAATGATAGAAAGATCATGCCTCATAAATGCGCGCTGTTTTCTGCTCAGTCCCTTCCAGTTCTTAATATAATCGATCATGATATTATTGACTTTGATCTGCTGATCGATACGTCCCTTCATAACCTCTTCATTGACGGACTGGTCTGCTCTTCCGATGTAATAACGATAGAAGTTTACATTCAGATAATACATGCTTTTTACTTTTACAAAAGGAATATAAGCATACAGATTATCTACATAGAAGGTATGCTCCGGAAGCTGCAGGTTCACTTCCCGCAGGATTTCCGTTCTGTAAATAATGGAATACATCAGCACATAATGGGTTGTTCCCAGCTTATGCATATCTTCCCAGGTGAAAACCTCGCCTTCCGGAAAGGATTTCTTATAGCGCATCACTTTTTTTCTCTTTGCGCCTTCCTTTTCATACACGTAATTGCTGAGCATGACATCGATCAGTTTACCATGTTTCGCCAGATCCTCCAGGGTTGAGAGGATTTTTTTATAAGCATCTACATCAACCCAGTCATCGCTGTCTACGACCTTGAAATACAGTCCCTTTGCATTTGCAATACCTGTATTGACCGCGCCGCCGTGACCTTTGTTTTCCTGATGGATCGCACGGCAAATACCCGGATACTTCTCTGCATATTCATCCGCAATGGCTGCGGTATTATCCTTCGTGGATCCGTCATTTACGATCAGAATCTCTACATCATCGCCGCCTTCGAGCAGTGTATCGATACAATGACGCATATAAGCCTCTGAATTATAGCAGGGCACTGCTACTGATAATAATTTCATTCTTTCACTCCGTTTACTAAATCTTTATTCTGTTTCTTTTTATCTTCTGTTTTTCCTATTGCGGGAGTCGCTTTTCAGCTCCGGCCAGCCGGCATTATAGTCCACCGTTTTTCTGCTGCGTGCTGTTTCAGCATATTCAGAGGAAGTTCTTCTGCTGCTTCTGCGTTCCCTTGTAGACGCTTCTGATCCACGTCCTGCACTTCTTCGCTCTGTCATCTCTGCTTCCGATGCGCGTCTTACAGCTCTCCGCTCTGTCATCTCTGCTTCCGATGCGCGTCTGCTGCTTCTGCGCTCTGTCAGCTCTGCTTCCGATGCACGTCTTGCTGCTCTCCGCTCTGTCAGCTCTGCTTCCGATGCGCGTCTGCTGCTTCTGCGCTCTGTCAGCTCCGCTTCTGTTCCGCGTCTGCTGCTTCTGCGCTCTGTCACTTCCGCTTCTGTTCCGCGTCTGCTGCTTCTGCGCTCAGCTGTAGCCGCTTCTGTTCCACGTCTTGCACCTCTGCGCTCAGTCGCTTCCGCTTCTGTTCCGTGTCTTACGCTTCTGCCTTCCTTCGCTTCCGCATTCGATCCGGCTTTCCTTCTGCCCGCTGCATTTTCTGATACGTGTTTTCGACTTTTACGGACAGCCTTCGGCTCAGATACCTGTGCTGCTTCTTCACGCATAGCTTCGGCTTCCTGCATTTCCTGCTCTTTTCGAAGCGCTTCGTCCTTTTCCCACTCCTCGCGGGCCTTTTCTCTCTCACGCTCTGCCTGGGCTGCTTCCTCTGCCAGTCGTTTTCTTCTGGCCTCCTGCAGTCTTGCACGATGCTGCTCATGCGCCAGCTTGCGGGCTTTCTTTTTCTCACGCTCCGCTCTTTTCGCATCCAGCTTGCCCTTGAGGAATCCGCCAAAAGCTTTTACAAGGCGCACGATGCCGGCGCCGGCCATTCCAAGGCCTGTGGCCAATGCCTCCAGTATTGCAGCAAAAATCTTTCCGAATACAGAGGGCTTCTTCTCCCCGCCTGCCTTTTCTTCATCTTTTTCTGCATGTACGGATCTTGCAGTCTCTGCGAATTCTTCCGCTTTTTCGGCCGTTGTCATTTCAACGAATTTTTCCGCTTTTTCGGCCTTTACTTTCTCTGCAGATACTTTGTCAGCAGTCTTCTCTGCTTTCTTCGCTTTTACTGCCTCTGCAGACTCTTCCATGGAAGTTCTCTCTGCCTTTGCTTCTGATGCTGCAGCGGCATTTTCTGCCTGCGGCAGTAGCTTCGCTGCTTCATCATTCTTCACAGCATTCGCAGCAATAACTGATGCGGCTTCGCCGCTCTTTGCCTCCCCGGTCTGCTTTTCTTTTCCGTAACCCAGTTCCGGATAATCCATCGCCAGCTTACGGGCAACCGCCTTGCGGTAACCGCGTGACCGGCCTCTTCTGGCCTGACGCTTTTTACGCATCAGCAGGAGATAGGTGGCAAAAGTAACACCCAGCAACGGCAGCAAGATCAATACCAAAAGCACACCTACCAGATTTACCTCTGTTCCTGTAGCTTCATTCACATCTGCCTCTGCCACCAGGACCGGTGTACAGCGCAGGATAAATTCATGATCCTCCTGCACATCCTCAAAGGTATAACCATCCGGATACTTAGCGCTGTTCACATCCTCGCCGTCAATAGTCAGCGTACCGGTTTCATAACCCTCTTCCGCCGAAAAGTCAACCGTGAAATCCTCGCCTCGCAAAACCTTTTCCGAGCTATCCGTTACCGTACCGTGACGTCCCTCGGTCGTAATCGTAAAATAATAAGGCACCTTGGTCTCATAAAACTGAAAATATCGATATCCTGAACTTTCACGGACATTTTCGATAATCAGGAATTCACCGTTCCCCAGGTTACAGATCGACTCCAGCTCTGTACCGGAACCCACCGGTACATCCGGCTCCAGGATTTCTGTCATGATCACTTTTTTCTGTGACAGAGAATAAATATTAATATAATCCGTATTATCCCCTGCGCTGGTATTGGATAAGGGTGATAATAATACATAATCCTCGCAGACACAAAGATCCTGGTAATTAATGCCCGGTGTGGTATCCACCGGACCCAGATCCTCCTCCACCTCAAAATCCGCATTCAGGATTTTCATACTGTATTCTGCGCTGGCATTGGTCTGGATCACATACTGATCCTTATCCTCGACATAATCAATACCGAGAATATTATATCCGTCTTCCACATGGATCGTTCGCTTATATTCCAATGTCTCCGGATCCATAACGTAGAGGCTGCCTTCATTTCCCTCTACCAGACTGGTATATAATGCTACATAAATTTCATTTGTCTTCGGATTGTAGGTCATGCCGTTACCATGCTCCCACTCCGAATCCTGTACTCGTTTGGCCAGCGAATATTGCTCGACCGGATTGCCATCCGCATCATGATCGTAGCGATAATAGGCTGAAACCGTATCATTCACTTCCGAATTATCCGCTGTATTTTCAATAATAACAATGTACTGATCCGTTGCACAGATAGACTGTACAACACCTGTATCCTTGACGACATCTTCCCGGTATACCACTTCCCAGTCCATGTCCTCAAAGGCTTCCTCCCCTGTCACCTCTGCCCGGACCGGCACTGCATGACAAACACTTCCTATCATAACCCCCACCATAAGCAGGAAAAGAAGTATCCTCAGCAGAAGCCTTCCGCCTTGTGACTCTGTTTTTATGTTCATGCTATACTTATGCTTCCCCAAAAAAACGCCTGCCTCTTCAAAAATAAGCTCATTTTTCATTTGGGCAGACTCTCCCCTATACAGACTGTACCATTATAACGAATATTTTTCTAAAAATCACCCTTTATTTCAGTTTTCTATGATATTATATGAGCATTGCAGTGTTTTCTGTTTTTATTTATGTAATCTATACAAAGGAGTAAAGACTATGTCATCAAAACCTATCGACAGCCTGCTATTTGATGTGGATGGCACTATATGGGATTCTACCTTTGTCATCTGCAAAGCCTGGAATGCAGTCCTTGCAGGAAACGGCTATGGCATGATCCATCTGACAGCGGATGACCTGAAAAGAGAATTCGGCAAACCTCTGGATGTTATTGCTGATGATTTGATTCCATCAGTTCCGCTTGCGGATCGCAAAAATATCCTCGCCCAGTGGGTGGAACATCAGGCTGCCTGTATTCTGACTGATCCGCCTCTTATATATGAAGGTTTAGAAGAGGCGTTAGCGCAGCTTTCTAAAAAATATCCCCTTTTTGTCGTCAGTAATTCGCAGGTTGGCTATATAGAAAGTATGTTTGATGTGACCGGCCTCGGCAAATATTTCGTCGACCATGTGTGCAATGGCGATACGGGACTTGCCAAGGATGGCAATATCACTTATATGGCAGAAAAGCATCATTTACAGAATCCGGCCTACATCGGTGATATTCAGGGAGATTATCTGGCTACGCGCAAAGCCGGCGTGGACTTTATCTATGCCGCTTACGGATTCGGTGAGGTGCCGGTCTATGAATACCGCATCGACAAACCCCTGGATCTCTTAAAATTAGATTTTTAAAAAGAGAGGAAAAAATTATGCAGTACAGATATAAAACAAGAGGAACCTGTTCACAGTATATTGACTTCGAACTGGACGAAAACGGCGTGCTGACAGACCTGAAATTCCTGGGCGGATGCAATGGTAATCTGCAGGGCATCAGTCGTCTGGCCATCGGACGCACTGCCGCCGAGCTGGCAGATGTATTGAAGGGCGTTAACTGTAACGGCCGCGGCACCTCCTGTCCGGATCAGCTGGCCATTGCTTTACTGAAAGCGATGGAAGAGGTGCAGAAACAATAAGCTTCCCGGCATCCCGGCGGAAGCTTTTTACATCATACTGATTTCATGGAGTTTATAAAATTATGTCTTTTACATCGGGAATTTTTCTCATCGGCCTGCTGCCCTGGTTTATCCTGCTGTATTTTCTGAGCAATAAGCTGGGCTTTGCCCGCTATGTTTGGATTTTACTGGCCAATACCCTCTTTTATATATGGGGCGGCGCAGGAGCCTTCGCCTTTGTCCTGGGCTTTAGCATTATGGTATGGATCTTTTGTCTGCTGGCCAGACATGTGAAAAATCCATTTCTATTCGGACTTTGCTGTCTGATCACCATCATGCCTTTGCTTCTGGTGAAATATTCCACCTTCGTCATTCGTAACATTAACAGTGCATTACATTATGATATTGCCATGCCTGACCTGCTTATGCCGATCGGAATTTCCTTTTTTACCTTTGAAGCGATTGCCTGCATGGCGGATATTTATAATGGAAAATATAAAGAATCCTTCTCACCATTGGATATTTATTTATATCTGACCTTCTTCGTGACAGTCACCTCCGGTCCGATCTTCCGTTTCGGTGATTTCAAATCCGGTCTGCGCAGTGAAATATCTCCGGCGCAGTACGGTCCGGCCATTGAACGGATCATCATCGGTCTTAGTAAAAAGCTATTGATCGCAGATAAGATTGCCCTGCTGGCAGACCATTACTTTGGCGGCGTAGCCGACGGGAAAAGCTTTTCTATCCCCGGCTTATGGATCGGTTCCATCGCTTATACCCTGCAGCTCTATTTCGATTTCTCCGGTTATTCGGATATCGCGATCGGTATCGGAAAACTGCTGGGCTTTTCGATTCCGGAAAACTTCAACAGACCCTATCTGGCCAGCAGCATCCAGGATTTCTGGAAACGCTGGCATATTTCCTTAAGCCGCTGGTTCCGGGATTATATCTACATTCCGCTGGGCGGTAACCGCTGTGCCGTTTGGCGCCACATATTAAATATGTTTGTGGTCTGGCTTTTGACGGGTATCTGGCACGGCGCTGACTGGGCTTTCATTCTCTGGGGCATGGGCTATTTCCTGCTGCTGATCGCGGAGAAATATGTCCCCTTCATGAAATACTGGGATGGACATTGGTACGGACACCTGTATGCTTTGTTCTTTATTAACCTTTTATGGGTACCCTTCCGTGCAGCAAACCTGCGTGTAGCCGCAAGCTACATTCACGGTATGTTTGGCGGCGGCGACGGCTGGGCTCTGGAATCGGTGGGCATATCCTTCCTGCCATTCCTTCTCTTCACCATGCTTCTCTGCCTGCCCTGGTATAAGCTTGGCGAAAAGTTAAAGGACCGTCTTGTTTTCCAGATTCTGAAGGGCATCGTCCTTGTCGGTCTCTTTGTCCTGGCTATCTGTTCCGTAATCAACGCCACCTACTCACCATATATTTATGGTAATTTTTAAAGGAGCTACCTTATGAAAAAATTTGATATAAAAAAATACTGGTATCTCATTCCTCTGGTGGTCTCGCTGATTATTTTTTCGGCCTCCTGCTGGTTTCACTTCATTACAGCCTATCAGGATCGCGCCGAAAGCACACCCCTGGCAGAACCATCGGAAAGTGCAGGCGATAATGCCTTTTCCGCGCTGGCTGACAGCACAGACCGCCATGTGGAACAGGCTGACACCATCTGGAAAGAAAACGTTACTGAAAAGAAAGCCTTAAGCAATGTAGATAGCCTCTATTCCTACTCTACGACACAATACGTCTCCTCCACCCAGGTACTGCTGGGAAAGCAAGACTGGCTTTTCTATAAAACCACGTCGGACGGAGATCCCATTGCGGATTATGAAGGCACGAATCTTTACGATGACGAGACCCTGGATTATATCAGCGGACAGGTTTTGAATACACAGACGGAAATCGAGGACCGCGGAATCACATTTACTCTCTTCCTACCGCCGAATAAGGAGAATGTTTACAGTGAGCTGATGCCTGACACCTACACTGCAGGCAAAGAAAACCGGGCGGACATTCTGATTGAAAATATGCAGAAGATGGGCGTCCACGCCGTCTCTCCAAAGGCAGCCCTGCTGCAGGAACACGAAAATCAGGATTTGTATTATGCTTATGATACCCACTGGAATCAGCTGGGCGGCTACATCGGCGTAAAAGATATCCTGGCGGACTGGGGAATTGAAATTCCTGCCCTCTCTGAGCGCAGCATAGATGCATTTCTACTGGAAGATAAATATCCGCAACACCACACCGGCGCGGCAGATGACCTGGCAGACATGGCCGGTCTGGATTTCCTGCGCAGCAAGGAAATGGAGTATGAAATAGAGGGAACACCGGAAATGGATTGGGGACAGTACGCCTTAGATGAAGAAGCCAAAGCCCTGTCCCATTACACAAACGATGATGCTATGCTGGATGCGACCATCTTCCTGGTCGGTGATTCCTTCCGTACTGCCATGATTCCGGCCCTTCGGGAAGTCTTTTCTGAAGTTTATGTATCGCATCGTTATAACTATGATATTTCCATGCTGGATGAGATCGATCCGGACTACATGATCATGGAATACGTCGAACGCTATACCGATGAAATCGCCGGTATCCATTACCTGGTAGAGGATGAAGAAGAATAAAGAAATTTTGGCTCAGCCGGAGTCTACTCTCCGATTGAGATAAAGACTCCGCAAGGATGTACGCGGATCAGGAAAGGAAGGTATGAATTTTGAGCAGTAAGAAGAAAGGTTCCGGAAAAAATAAGAGCTCTAACAAAGGCTCCCGTAATTATCAGAGCTATAACGGAAAAAATTACGGTGGCGGAAAAGTACGGACACTAAAGTCCTCCTCCGGAAAGAAAACGACACAAGGTAAAGTAAAGAAGGGACAAACAGAAGAGAAGAAATTTTCTCTTACTGTGAGAGATGTTTTATATATGCTGCTGACCGGCGCCATGGTCGGTATACTGGTCGGCTGTATTTTGTATGCGAACGGCAACCCGGCGACCTATTGCATCATCGGCTTTGTTGCGATCACAGTAGCCATCTTCCTCGGACAGCTCTTCGAACAGGCCATCAATTCGAAGAAAATGTGGTGGCAAAAATAAAAGAAATATAGAAAAAATCCCGCTTGCTCCGGCTCGGCTCGCATTCGCTTGCCTTATAAGTCGCAGCAGCGGGATTTTTTCTATATTTTATTCACTTAGTGGTATATTGCGGCAGCCCCATCTTTTTAGCATAGGACACAATCTCTGCAAAAATCTCAAGCCGTTTTTCCTGTATACAGCTGGTAATATTTACCCTTCTGCTCAATAAGCTGCTCGTGGGTTCCGCGTTCGATGATGCGTCCCTGCTCCAGTACCATGATACAATCCGCATTGCGTACCGTAGACAAGCGATGCGCGATGACGAAGGTTGTTCTGCCTGACATCAGACGATCCATACCCTCCTGCACGATTCGCTCTGTTCTGGTATCAATGGAGCTGGTAGCCTCATCAAGGATCAAGGCCGGCGGATCCGCTACTGCTGCTCTGGCAATGGCCAGAAGCTGTCGCTGACCCTGACTTAAGTTTGCTCCGTTTCCGCGAAGCACGGTATCATAGCCCTGTGGCAGACGACGGATAAAGCCATCCGCATTGGCCAGCTTTGCTGCTGCCACGATTTCCTCGTCTGTCGCATCCAGCTTACCGAAGCGAATATTCTCACGCACCGTTCCCGTAAAGAGGTTGGTCTCCTGCAAAACAATACCCAGTGAACGACGCAGGTCTGCCTTTTTAATCTTTGTTATATTGATATCGTCATAACGGATCTTTCCGTCCTGAATATCATAGAAACGGTTGATCAGGTTGGTGATGGTTGTCTTTCCGGCGCCTGTGGAACCGACAAAGGCAATCTTCTGACCCGGCTTCGCATAAAGAGAAATATCATGCAGTACCATCTTGTCCGGATTGTAGCCAAAGTCTACATCTTCCATGACAATCTTCCCTGCCAGTTCTCTATACTCTACCGTATGATCAGCCTGATGCTCATGGCGCCATGCCCAAAGACCTGTACGCTCCTTACATTCCACGATCTGACCCTTTTCTTTTCTGGCGCGAACCAGCGTCACGTAACCCTGATCCACTTCCGGCTCTTCATCGATCATTTTGAATACTCGATCTGCACCCGCAATAGCCATGATGATGGAATTCATCTGCATACTGACCTGATTGAGCGGCATATTAAAGCTCTTATTAAAGGTCAGGAAGCTGGCCAGCTTTCCGATGGTCAGACCGCCAAAGCCTGTGATGGCCATGAGACCACCGGAAATGGCGCAAATGACATAGCTTGTATTACCCAGCTGCGCGTTGATCGGTCCCAGTACATTTGCATAGAAGTTTGCATTATAGGCGCTGTCATACAGCTGGTCATTGAGTTCCTTGAACTCCTTTTTCGCTGCTTCCTCGTGACAGAACACCTTGACAACCTTCTGTCCGGAAATCATCTCCTCGATATAGCCGTTGACCGTACCCAGATCCTTCTGCTGTTTCATGAAATATTTGCCGGAACGGCCGCCGACCTTACCGGTCGTAAAAAGTACCACCCCGACCATAGCAAAGCTGATTATGGTCAGCGGAATATTCAGGATCAGCATACTGATGGTAACGCTGATAATGGTCATGGAGCTGTTGATCAGCTGCGGGATACTCTGGCTGATCATCTGCCTGAGGGTATCGATATCATTCGTGTAGACAGACATGATATCACCGTTTTTATGGGTATCAAAATATTTGACCGGCAGCTTTTCCATGTGCTCAAAGATTTCATTTCGCATTTTACGAAGAGTTCCCTGGGTCACATAAAGCATCAGCAGATTATAAATATAGGAAGCTGCCACACCCACCGCATAGATACATGCCATCTTCAGGATCGCATGAAGAAGCGGGCCGAAATCCGGTGAATCCTGCTGCAGCATCGGCGTAATATAATCGTCGATCAGAGACTGAATAAACATGGTTCCCCGCACGCTGCAGAGCACACTGGTAATGATCAGTAGAACAACGGCAATCAAATGCCATTTATAAAATTTCGCTACATATCCTAAAAGACGTTTCATGATCTGCAACGGATTATCCACCGTTGGTTTCATGCCTCTTGGGCCGCCTCTTCCTCTTGGTCCCGGACCTGGCATTACAGATCACCTCCTTCATCAAAGTCTCCGTTACCGTTCATCTGAGATTCATAAACCTCACGGTAAATTGCATTTGTCTTCACCAGATTCTCATGTGTATCAAAGGCATTTACCTTTCCATCGTCCATAACGATGATACGATCGGCATCCTGTACACTGGAAATACGCTGGGCAATGATCAGCTTGGTCGTCTGCGGAATCTCCTCTGCCAGACCACGGCGGATCTTCGCGTCTGTCGCCGTATCTACAGCGCTGGTAGAATCATCAAAGACGATGATCTGTGGCTTGCACAGCAGCGCTCTGGCGATACAAAGTCTCTGTTTCTGACCGCCGGATACGTTTGTACCTCCCTGGGTCAGCATCGTATGATAGCCCTCCGGCATCTTTTCGATAAATTCATCTGCGCAGGCGATGCGGCAGGCTTCCTTACACTCTTCCTCCGTCGCATTGGGATCACCCCAGCGAAGATTGTCGATGATGCTGCCGGAGAAAAGCACATTCTTCTGCAGAACCACGGCTACCTTGCTTCGCAGGGTATCCATGTCATAATCCCGGACATCCACGCCACCGACCTTAACCGCACCTTCATCCACGTCATAAAGGCGGGATAAAAGATTGACGAGACTGGTCTTAGCAGAGCCGGTACCACCGATGATGCCGATGGTCTCGCCGGATTTGATATGCAGGTTAATGTCCTTCAAAACCGGATCACTGGAATTTTTACGATAACGGAAGTCCACATGGTCGAAAATAATCTCTCCATCCTTCACTTCCATGACCGGATTTTCCGGATTTGTCAGATCTGCTGTTTCCGTCAGTACTTCACAGACACGCTCTGCGCTGGCCATACTCAGTGTGATCATAACGAAAATGATGGAGAACATCATCAGACTCATCAGAATGTTCATGCAATAAGTCAGAAGACTCATCAGCTCACCTGTCGTCAGCGTATCGGAAACGATTGCTTTGGCGCCCAGCCAGCTCAGCAGGAGAATACAGGTATAAACAGTAGTTGTCATCAAAGGACCGTTGACCACAACCATTTTTTCTGCACGGACAAACATTTTATAAATGGCTGCGCTGGCATTGTGCAGCTTGTCTGTCTCATAGTCCTCACGCACAAAAGCCTTGATAATACGGATTCCGCGAACGTTTTCCTCGATACTCTCATTCAGACCATCATATTTCGGGAAAATCTGAGAGAAATATCCTGTCGCCTTGCGAATGATAAAGAACAAAAGCACACCCAGCACCAATACAGCTACCAGGTAAACCATGGCAAGCTTGGCGTTAATGTAGAAAGACATGGCCATGGCTACGATCAGACTGATGGGCGCACGGGTAAACATACGCAGAATCATCTGAAATGCATTCTGGATATTCGTGACATCCGTGGTCAGACGTGTGACCAGACTGGGTGTACTGAATTTGTCAATGTTTGAAAATGAGAAGGTCTGGATGTTATTGTACATGGACTCTCTCAGGTTTTTGGCCAGACCGGTGGAAGCTTTGGCTCCCATCTTTCCGCCCATGACGCCGAAAAATAAGCCGCCAAGGGCCATGACCAGCATCAGAAGACCAATCACCACAATGTGATGCATGTCTCCCTTTTCTACGCCGTTATCAATGATTGAGGCCATGAGAAGCGGAATCAGCATCTCAAAGATAACCTCACCGATCATACATAGCGGCGTTAAGATTGCAGGTATTTTAAATTCCTTCACCTGCGCGCCTAAGGTTTTTAACATGTTTTCTAGCTCCTTTTTTATTTTTTTCTGTATTTTTATAGATGTATTTTCACTTTATTCCATGTAAGAACGCCTCCACGGGAAATCGGACTCACCACTGCCTTGAAACTTCATACCGTATTCAGACTCTATCTATCCATCATGAACCACGCAGAAAAAACAAGCAGGGGAGTTATTGTGCTACGACATCGATAGCCGGCTCCGTATCGCTGTCATCCGCAGTATCCTCAGTGATTCCGGGAATGCCCGTATCGTCTTCTCCGGCGATCACCTCTGCCGTCAGTTTATGCGGAAGGCATACGATGATCTCATTTTCCTGACTGATTTTTCCCTTGTCCACACAATAGCCATCCGGACAATCGGCTTCCGCCATCCATGCCTGGCCGTTTTCGATGTGCAAAACATTTCTGCCCAGCTCTGTTTCGATCTCTATTTCTTTATCCTGCGCCAGGGGAAACTCATCCCAGACCTCACCGTCGATGCGCACCTGTACAATACTGCCTTTTTCTGTGGACATCATGCGAAAGACCAGAAACAATACGAGTGCGATCAGCAGCAACACAAGCGCAAGAATGATATCCTTTTTCCCGATTAGTTTATTTTTCTTTTCCAAAATACTCTTTCAATCTTTCTTTTTATCCCGTCCTCTATGCCTGTATTTCTTCGAAAGAAAAGAGACCGTCGTTTCTTTATCAAAATCGCAGCCGCTTCACTTATCCTTCGATAAAGATTCGCTCTTAAGCCTTACCTTTTCTATATTCAAGTCTCGCTCCTGCATACACAGTAGACAACTTCCTTGCCGAATCCGTGCGCATCCACGTAGAACGTATAATTCAGAAGGGGATTGGACTCCTTATGAGTTATAGCGGCTTCTTACCCATGATCACATCCAGCAGGCGATGAGCCACCAGCTGCTTCTCCATCAGTGGCAGTGCGATCTCTTCATCCTTAGAAATGATCGTCAGCAGGTTCGTATTCACCTGGAAACCGGCTCCGGCATCCTTCAGATTATTGGCCGCGATAAAATCCAGATTCTTCTTCTCCAGCTTCTTTCGGGAATTGGCCAGCATATCCTTCGTCTCCATGGAGAAGCCGCAGAGGATCTGTCCCTCCGGCTTATGGGCGCCCAGGTAGGCCAAAATATCATCTGTCCGCTCAAACTGCATAGAAAGATCCGCATCGTTATTAGATTTTTTTATCTTATCATCCGCTACTCTGGCCGGTCTGTAATCGGCCACCGCTGCGGCTTTGATAATGACATCCTGCTCGCTGCTGCGGCTGGTCACCGCCTCATACATATCCCTGGCAGAGATAATATCCACGACTTCCATGCCTACCGGCTTGCGAAGATTCGTAGGACCGCTCACCAGCGTGACATTGGCGCCGCGCGCTGCTGCGGCTTTCGCCACCGCATAACCCATTTTTCCGGAAGAATGATTGGTGATATAGCGCACCGGATCAAGGGCTTCCTGTGTCGGACCGGCTGTTACCAGTACATTCATACCTTTCATATCTTTTTCTGCAGATCCTTCCAGAATCACATACTCCAGAATCTCCTCCGGATCCGGCAGCTTACCCTTGCCCATTGCACCGCAGGCCAGCCAGCCGCTGTAGGGCTCAATGACAGTCCATCCGTAAGCCTTCAGCTTTTCGATATTGTCCTGTGTCACCGGATTCTCAAACATTTTTGTATTCATGGCCGGCGCGATTACCTTAGGGCAATTGCAGGCCAGCACCGTCGTCGTCAGCATATCATCTGCCAGACCGTTGGCCAGCTTTGCGATCACGTTGGCTGTAGCCGGGGCAATGATCACTACATCCGCCGCATCTGCCAGTGCGATGTGCTCCACTTCGAAAGGACGGCTTCTGTCAAAGGTATCCGTTGCCACATGATTTTTCGATAAATTTTCAAATACGATCGGTGAAATAAATTCCGTGGCATTTTCTGTCATCACCACCCGCACATCCGCATGCTGCTTCACCAAAAGTGAACACAGCTCAGCAGCCTTATATGCCGCGATTCCGCCACTTACACCAAGTAATACTGTTTTTCCTTTCAGCATAATTCTTCTCCATTCATGTCCGTTCTCTGATGATCAGAAAACGAACTGATTTCCTTCTTACCTTATCCTTTCTGCTTTTTCATAGTCTCTTCCCCACAGGCTTCATAATTCCGTTTATTCCAGAAGGCCTCCGGCCTTCTGGCGCGGCGTGATTCAAGAACGCCTCGGGCGTTCTTGCCGCGGCGTAGCCGAGCGCAAAGCGTTGAGGAAGGGAACTCCCACTGCGTTGAACACAAAGTCTTCTTCCACCGGCCATGCCTGTAATGCGCCTGGTATTTCATACAAACCGGTTAATTAGCTACACTGAGGCTTTTTTAACTGTGCTATCGAAAAAGCAGCCAAGCATTCGGTCCGGTTATTTAGAATACGATGTACTAGTATATCATATCCGCTCCCACTATTGCATCAATTTCTCCAGTAAGTAAATCAATTCCTCTTTTTCCTCTGTATTCAGATTGCGGAACCTATTCTGAATCATCCTTTTCCGTTCCGCTTCCATCTCTGCCGCCCGCTGCTGTCCCTTTTCCGTAAGGCCCAGTAAGGTAGCTCTTCGATCCCTGGGATCCGGATTACGCAGGATATAGCCATCTGCCACCAGCTTATTCACCATTTCAGATAAGGTAGAGGGACTGATCAGCAGCCTCTTCGCAATATCCTTCTGCCGCATACTGCTTTTCATTTTACTAAGCAAGATCAGAATAAATTCTCTCTCAAAAACCGGCGGACGAAAAGGCGGCAGACCATCATCTATCTCTTCCTGCATTTTTCCCTCTTCCCGGCCACGTATATTTCCGCCGCAAGGCCTGCCCGGGCGCATCCTTTTGCCTACCTGCTTTAATCTTTCAAATAATATCGCATCAATATCTTTTTCCATGCTATTCTCCCTGTTTTTCTTCAGGCATCAAGGCTCGCAAACACTTATTAACTTCAAGTCTCATTTCAAATCAGCTTTCAAACAGGAGCCTTTGTATATTTCGGTCGCAAATATTTCGGTTACGAACTTTTTGGCTACGAACCATTCTATGCTTTTTCTGAAAACATGTCAATATCTATTTTCTTTATATACGCTTTACTTTTTCATGATCAAGAGATATTCTTTTCTCTTATCTTGCACGAAGTCTCCTCTTCATATATTATATCAATAGTGTTTTGGGCTTATTTCCGGGGAGGTTTTTCTATCTATGAATATTTTTGTAGCTGATGTAGGAAATTCCAATATCGTGATTGGCTTATATAAAGACAGGGAACTGCAGTTCAGCAGCAGGATTCCCACAGAAATCGCGCTTGGTACAATCAATGCGCTGCAGAAAGCCATTTCCACCGCCTTGTCAGCAGAAAAAATAAATGTGAATATCATCGACGGGGCCATTATCTCGTCTGTTGTTCCGGCCGTGAACGGCTCCCTGAAAGCCGCTATTGAAAATCTGACCGGAAAAACCTGCCTTATGCTTGATCGCGGCATGCGCACAAACATTCTTTCTTACGATTACGACCTGCAATGCCTGGGAATCGACCGTATCGTAGATATGGTTGCCGCCATTGACAAATATGGTTATCCGGTACAGGTATTTGACCTTGGCACCTGTACGACCATGTCTGTCACCGATGCGGAAGGCTGCTTTCGCGGCGGTACGATTTCTGCCGGCGTACAGCTTTGCCTGGATACCATGGGACACAAGGCAGCCCAGCTGCCGCCACTCCACGCAGAAGCCTGCACCCGGGTCATAGGAAAAGACGTAATTTCCTGTATGCAAAACGGCAGCATCATCGGCACAGCCGCTATGATCGATGGTCTGATCCTGCGGACCAAAGCTGAATTGCAGACCGAAAATATCACCACCGTTCTCACGGGCGGACTTTCCGAACTGGTCGCACCACACTGCACACAAAGTGTGCGAGTAGAAAAAAACCTCTTACTGGACGGACTGCAGCTTTTATACAATATGAATCATTGAAAAACTTCCTTGCGAGCTAATTTGAGAAAGCCACGAATCCACTAAGGGTAACCTTAGTAAAATAATGTACAGAGCAAGCTTCGACTTAATGGGTCATTGACCTCGCCACTGACACCGGAGGCCGGCCTTGGGCAGTTGCGTTTCTTATCAAGCCCTAGCTCGGCAAAACCTTGAGGGGGGAGACTCTCACTGCGTCGAAGCTCGCCAAACACAGGCATCTGTGCACAATCTTCCAAAAGAAAATATGGAGAATAATAAAGAATGACAAAAGATCAGATTCTGGCAATCCTGGCCAGAGAAAATACATATGTATCGGGAGAAAAAATCAGCAAAGAGCTGGGTCTTAGCCGGGCCGCTGTCAATACGGCTGTGAAATCTCTGCGTAAAGAAGGCTATCAGATTGCCTCCACCACGAATAAAGGTTACCTGCTGGAGAGTATGCCGGACCTTCTGACTTCCGGCAGTGTCGGCATGTATCTGCCCCAGGAGCGTATGCAGACTGTGCTGGTACTGGATGAGATTGATTCGACGAATAAAAAACTCCGCGAGCTGGCCTACGAGGGCGCTGCCGACGGACAGGTCGTCATTGCAGATTGCCAGACCGGCGGACGCGGACGCAAGGGACGTTCCTTTGCCTCCCCTGCCAATGTCGGTATCTATTTCTCTATTCTGCTCCGCCCGGATATGCAGCCGGCAGATGCTGTCACTGTGACAGCCTGGACAGCCGTTTCCATAGCACGCGCCGTGAAAAGAGTCTGCCGGGTGGATGTCGGTATCAAATGGGTCAATGATCTGGTGCTGCATACCCGGAAAATCTGCGGCATCCTTACCGAAATGTCCATTGAAAGTGAAAGCGGTCACATCGAGAACATCATCATCGGTATCGGCGTCAATGTCAATAACGAACGAAGTGACTTTGCCCCGGAATTATCCGACATCGCTACTTCTCTGCATATTGAAACGGGACGCAGCTTCTCCCGTGCAGCTCTGGCCGCTGCCATGGTAGAGGAAATGGACCGTCTGCGCCAAGCCTGGCCTGACGGCAAAGAAGAATTTCTCGAAGCTTATCGCGACATGAACATCACCACCGGCAGAAAAATTTCTGTCATCACCCTTGGCGTAGACAAGGAGCCTGCGGAAGCCACTGCCCTCGCTATCAACGACGATTTTTCTCTTCTGGTGGAATACACAGACGGCAGCCGCGAGAACCTATCCAGCGGTGAGGTATCCATCCGCGGTATTTACGGACAATAATTCAAGTCTCGGTAAAGCGGACATTCAAAATCCGTTTCACTACTTGCTCATAAAGACAGGCTGCTTTGCGTGTGATCATGCCATAGCCGGAACGCCGAGACATTTTTGAACCTGACACCCGCGGAAGCTTCTCCGCAGCAACAATCATATGTATGCACAGGTTATTTTGAACCTGACACCCGCAGAAGCTTCTCTACTCCCTCAGTCCAAAGAAATGTATATTCAAAAATATAAAAGGAAGCTTTTAAGTACTACTTACAAGCTTCCTTTTTATCTATTTTCCGAAAAGCTTTCCGGGGAACCGTTTTCTTACCGTTGTCAAACTCGCAAACGCTTCGCTTTATCTTTTATATAGTAAAAAACCATCATTTCTAAGAACCTGTTCCTAAGCAGGGCAGCTTCATTCTCTGCTCTTACGCAATTCCTCGTTGATCTCCGCCCCGATCATCAGCAGATACATGCAGAAATATAGCCAGAACATCAAGAGCACCAAAGTCGCCAGACTTCCATACATTGAAAAACCGTTAAAATAGTTCACGTAAAACATGATGGCACTTGATGCAATAAACCATCCGACTGCGGCAAAAGTAGCACCCGGCAGCTGCTGCATGAATTTCATTCGCTGTTTCGGGAAAATCTTATACATCAGGGCAAACATCAAAATCATGATGATCATGATGACAACCCACTTAAATCCCGAGTTAAACATATAAATCTTTGCATTGTCTGTAAAGAAATGCCGCAGGATCCGCGTGGAAATATTTTTCCAGAATACAGTGATCGCCAGCAGCACGATCAGACCGGCTGCCATAAAAGCCGTATAAAGCAATGCCCAAAAACGAATGACAAACCAGCTTCTGACTTCCTCGGCAGTTGAAATACTTTCCAATCCGAAAGTAATCGCATGCATGGCCTTGGATGAAGCCCAGAAGGCCATCACCACCGTAGCACCCAGTACGCCAAAGGACTTGGTGTATAACTCATTAATGATATCGGTAATCGTATAAATCATATATTCCGGCACGACTGACTGAATCGCATAGAGCATATCAGCCTTGGTATAAGGCAGAAACCTGATAGCCTGCAGCAGCAGGATCAAAAAAGGAATTGCTGAAAGCAGGATAAAGAAAGCTGATTGCGCTGCATAGGCACCCACCTGATCCTGTATACATTTGGCCAGTACACGTATGACAAACTGCCCGAATTTTTCCCGTTTCTTCATAAAAAGCCCCCATGGTAAGCGTTACGTACGCGCTTCCCACTACGTATTATGATAGCTTCACCCACATTTCTGGATTTATAATGCCCTGATAAAGCAAGGGACAACGCCCGGCATTTCTGTCGACCGTTGTCCTGTAACCTTCTGTGTCATTCTCTGTTATTCTGTAAATGCAACAATTTCTGAAATACAGCAATCGCTGGTATCCGTACCATTATAAACGCTGTCGATCGTTAATGTAATCTCGCTGGTCTGAATCGGTGTTGCAAAAGAAACAAAATGTTCTGTCTGCGTATCAGAAAATTCCAATGAATATGTCTGTCCGTTTGCAGTCAATGTCATAGTATGCGGACGATTATCCGCTGTATAATAAGAATTTCCTTCTTCATCTGTTCCCCAGTTACCCAGTCTGAACAAAATATATTTCACATTCTTTGTGTCGTCAAAGCCAAGTACCAGCTGATCACCCACACCGCTCTCATCATTCTCATTATTATCCTGCCATGCAGTTGAATTATCTCCATCGATAATCGCATCTGCTGTCGTAGAATCACTCAGATAAGAAGTAGCATCTGTGTAGTAGAAATCTGCCACCTGATAATTTTCGTAATCTGACGGATATCCGTCTGTAACTGCGCCGTCTGCTGTCGTCTCTACCGGTGCTTCTGTCGCTTCCGGTGTAACGGTAATCTCCTCCGGTGTAACAGTATCTGTTGCAGGTGTAACAAGCGCACTCTCTGAAGATGTTTCTGTCTGATCATTCTCTGTGATCACAGCTGTCTCTGTATCAGATGATGAATCACTCTTTGTAATCTTTCCCTTGATTACCACGAAAACGATACCTACCACAACGAGCAGAATAATGGCCACTTCGATACCAATGATAATACTCAGCTTATGCTCTTTCTTATCAAACTCTGCCATCTCTTCATCTGACAACTCATCATCGTCATCTTCCTCAATCACCTGTTTTTTCTTAGCCGCTTTTTTCTTTTTCGCTGCTTTCTGCGGCTTTACAGGTGCTGTGGCTTTACGGGACTTTTTACCTTCTATCGCCCGCAGTGTTTCCTCTACGGAAACTTTCTCGTCATCATCTTCTATGCTGCTAGGCTCATCGTCATCATCTTCGTATTCAAAATCGTATTCGTCGTCTTCGTCCTCATCATCCTCGGAATCATCTTCTTCCTCATCATCGGAATCGTCTTCTTCCTCATCATCGGAATCATCTTCTTCCTCGTCGTACTCAGAATCGTCATCCTCCTCATCATCCTCGGAATCATCTTCCTCCTCATCATCGGAATCGTCTTCCTCGTCGTCATCGGAATCGTCGTCTTCGTCGTCATCGGAATCGTCGTCTTCGTCGTCGGAATCGTCGTCTTCGTCGTCGTCGGAATCGTCTTCTTCCTCATCGTTATCGGAATCGTCGTCAGGCTCCTCATAGAAATCATCTTTTTCAGCCTGCTTTTCTGTCTCAGATACAGCTTCTGCTGCAGTCTCTTCTACTGCCTCATCCACTTCCTCGGCTGTCTCCGGCTCAGTTTCCTCAACCATTTCCGGAATTTCCAGCTTATTTCCGCAATAACCACAGAAGAGCATATTATCCGGTAATTCTTTCCCGCATTTTGGACAAATCATTTATACTAGCCTCTTTCTTTTCAAAAGTCCATGTCAGTGAAATTTCAAATCTCCTCCCCTTTTAGGAGACTCGATACTCTTCTACATTATAGCAAAAGTAAATAGAAAAGCAAGTTTCGTTTCCACATTACTTGCTATTTTGAGATTTTTTTCACAATGCTCTGACCCCTTTCGTATTTAACTTCCCATCCTCAGGCCTTATCATAAAAAACAGCGTGGTGAGAAGTTCCTATACATTACTTCTCACCACGCCTCAGAATTTCTTATCAATTAATGTTTTTTAATCAATGACTCTTACCGGCGCGAAGCAGCTCATAAAAAACATCCATGACAGCGCTACGTACACGCTTCCCACCACGTATTATGATGCATCGTAACGGTTCCATGCCGCGTTTCTCACTGCTCCTTATGACTATCAATCTCCATCAGCTGCGCAAAGTACTTATCATGATTATCACGAACGCCCTTCACATAAGCCACATCTCTGGAGGCATGCAGATTCATCATATACTCATGCTCATGTCCCAGAATACTACTCTTATTATAAGTAATCAGAGCTACAGCCATATCAGAACATTTATCAGCAATACGCTCCAGATTAGAAACAATATTCTCATAAGGAATATTACAAAAGACATTACACTCATTATGTGTCATACGATGAATATGACGGCTCTTCAGTTCCGCAACCATCTCATCGATTACCTGCTCTACAGGCTCCACCTTTTTCGCAATATTAACGCTCTTTTCTGTATATGCCTCAAATGTTATATCCATCAGGTCACTAACCGCACCAATGAGCAGCTTCAGCTCTGCAAGCGCTACGTCTGAGAACTCTGCATTGCTCTGTTTTACCGTCTCGATATCATCAGCGCAATCCTCTGCCAGATCACCGATTCTCTCAAAGGCGGTCAATGCTTTGATCTGCAGAGCCTGAATCTTACTATCGGATTCCAGCGTAATATAGGGAGACAATTTCAAAAGGAAATTATTAGAAGCGTCTGCCATCTGATCGAGCATTTCCTCACGCTGGGCAATACGTGTACGTCGTTTATCCTCATAGTTGAAAATCTGATCGCTGATAGCCTCGAAATTATGTTTCGCTACTTCAGACATATGATCGACAACCTTACCGGAGGCACTCAGGGCCAGACCAGGCTGCATCAGCAGATGCTCATCCAGCTGACGGATATTCTCTACGATCATCGCATCCTCTTCATCCAGTGGCTTATCCGGTACGATTTTTTCTGCAATTGCCGCAAATACATTGGAAAATGGCAGTAATACTACAGCTGGTACCAATCGGAAGATACCGTGCACGTTAGCGACACCACCGGAATTCAGATTCATATTCCAGAGGGAATCCGGAATGATTCCTGTCACTCTGCAAACTGCCAGAACAATGATGATCAGACATGCAGCAAAAATATTATAAATGACATGTACCAGGGCTGTTCTGATCTGCTCCGGCTTTGCGCCGATACGGCTTACGATAAAGGTCGTCAGACAGTCACCGATATTAACACCGATGATAACGGCAAATACGCTGGCAAATGTAACACCGACGGAACTTGCCAGTGTCTGAATGATACCGACTACTGCTGAAGAACTCTGAATAACCGCTGTAACAGCTACGCCGGACAGGAAACCGAGGAAATAATTATCCTGGAATGCTGTCAGAAGACCTGTCAGGCCTTCACCCATCTGTCCTACCGCATCACTCATGTAGATCAGACCCATGAACAAAACACCGAATCCCACAAAAATAGTACCGGTTGTCTCGGAGTTTGCCTTTTTTACAAACATGATCAGCACGATACCAATGATCAGGGCGATCGGTGCCAGATTATCTGCTTTAAACAGATACAAAATACTGCCTGCGCCGGCCTCCAGGTCCATCAATCGAATGATCTGTGCCGTGATCGCTGTACCTACGTTTGCACCAAGTACGATACCAATGGACTGTCTGAAGTTCAGAAGTCCTGCACCTACCATACCTACTGTCAGTACGATCGTCGCTGTAGAACTCTGAATCATACAGGTGACCAGCATACCAAAAATGAAACCAATTGCCGGTCGGTTCGTTACCTTTGCCATTGCAGCCTTCATTGCTGAACCTGATGAACGTTTCAATCCGTCACCCATCAGGCGCATTCCATATAAGAACATGGAAAGACCGCCAAACATGGCCAGAATGTTATAAAATACTTCCACCTTTCTCCTCCTGTCTGCCTTTCCCGGCAGTTTCCGGGATTTCCTTCACCTGACTTTGGAAAGCCCTTTTTTTCTAAAGAATTCACACTCTGTAAAATGTACATAATAAATAATACACATTTTTACAGAAAATGTCATTTGACCAGATGCGAAAACTTTTACCTATATTTTTCTTTATTATGCATTATTTTTACAGTAAATTACATATTTCCAAAACTTTTTACATACTTTTTACATTAGGGCCCTAAGCCGACAGGTGTAAATTCGCCCTTTTTCCTTATTGCATGGGCTCTTTTCCCGCACGGATAACCTACCATATCTACTTTTCTTCCTTTTGGTAGGTTCTTTCCCGCACACCTTAGCCTACTATTTCCACTTTTTCTAAATTTAGTATGTCATTTTCCCGCACGGATGACCTACCATATCTTCTTTTCTTCCTTTTGATAGGTTCTTTCCTGCATACCTTAGCCTACTATTTCCACTTTTTCTAAATTTAGTATGTCATTTTCCCGCACG